>Ga0182030_10000073_pt1 | contig 141048 bp, 118 predicted proteins | sample 812S3MmetaG_FD_121299 | JGI IMG/M metagenome (GOLD analysis project Ga0182030, IMG submission 121299) | Permafrost microbial communities from Stordalen Mire, Sweden - 812S3M metaG (Illumina Assembly) | ecosystem: Environmental > Terrestrial > Soil > Wetlands > Permafrost | place: Sweden... | reverse complement strand
CCCAACGTCTTGACGCAGCTGGCGGAAGTGCAACCGGACGGAATCTCTTTCACCGCACTGTCGAAGGTATCGGCGACGAAGACGTTGCCGCTCCCGTCCACCGCAACGCCATCGGGATAGCTGAAGCCGCCGCCCAACGTCTTGACGCAGCTGGCGGAAGTGCAACCGGACGGAATCTCTTTCACCGCACTGTCGGAGGTATCGGCGACGAAGGCGTTGCCGCTTGCATCCACCGCAACTCCAAAGGGTCCGTCCCCGACATCGGGAGAACTGAAACCGCCGCCCAACGTGACCTGGACGTAGCTGAAGTGGGCTGTCTGTGCCCCGGCGTTCACCGGTATCGCCAGCAGCACTAGCGTCAGCAGCAACGAAAAGCCGAGTAGAGAACGTGAGTCGAATGGGAAGATACGCACTGTACTGCGACGCCTGTAGCTAAGGCTCACGGCAACCTCCCGCCCGTGACGGAATTGGACATATGAGTATGTTCTTGGATACAGTGACGGGGCCGGGGACTGGACTTCGGGCTGTCGCACGGCAGCCCATCCGGACGCGGTAATGGTTCCTTACGACTCCCTACCGGTTGTTTACTACGGTATCGTTTATCGCGCAGCGATGTTGATCACACCTGGATGTGATTGCCTCATCGTCGGCCGGTGCGAGGCGGAGCGCTTCAACGATTGACCATCGAGTTATCGTCCGCCAAGATTCAGTGGCAGCGAAGTCAATCCTTTCGAAATCGAGAAAGGATTCACCATCCAGCCACTCCCCACCCCCGGAACCATTGTCCGGAACGACAATCGTTTGCAGCGTCTGCGCCGTGCGAGAGATCTCATGGAGCTCACGACCTCGCAACTGGTTGCGAGGTCGTGAGTCTAGGGTTAGCTGCGGAGTCCGGCAACGGCGAGCAGAACGCACACCGCAACACCCTCGACGGCCTTAGCAACCTCAGGCAATTCGGGAAATGTGGGGGCAATGCGAATCGTGCGATCGTCTGGATCTTTCCCGTATGGATGCGTCGATCCGGCAGGCGTTAGTGCGACGCCTGCTTCTTTGGCCAGAGCGACGACCTTCTGGGCGCAGCCTTTAGGAACTTCGAGGCTGATGAAGTAGCCGCCTTTGGGACTGGTCCAGCTAACGTTGGGGACGCCGGCAAGCTTCTCGTTGAAGATATCGAGCACCTTCTGGAATTTGGGCGCGATCAGCGCTCTGTGCCGGTCCATCAACTGCAGAATCCCTGTCTCGCTCTTCAGAAAGCGAACATGACGCAACTGGTTGGTCTTGTCGGGACCGATCGTCTGTATCGTCAGCCTTGAGAGGAGCCACTTTACGTTGTCCTTTGAGGAGGCAAACATCGCCAATCCGGCTCCGGCCAGCGTTATCTTGGAAGTGGAAAGGAACATAAACGGACGGTTCGGATTTCCGTGACGCGCGCACAGTTCCAGGATGTTTGCGATCTGGATGCGTTCGCTGGTCAGGTGATGCACGCCGTAGGCGTTGTCCCAGTAGAGTCGGAAGTCAGGGGCCGCGGTCTTCATCGCCGCCAGGCGCTCGACCACCGCATCGGAATAGGTTGTGCCGGTAGGATTGCTGTACTTGGGAACGCACCACATTCCCTTGATGGATGCATCCTGCGCCACTAGCCGCTCCACTTCATCCATGTCCGGGCCATCTTCCTTGAGTGCGACCGGAATCATACGGACGCCGAACTCCTGGCAGATGGAGAAGTGCCGGTCGTAGCCGGGCACGGGACACAGGAAAGATATCTCCCCCTGCTTGGACCAGGGCGTGACGCTATCGCACGTGCCTTTGAGTAACGCAAAGATCATGGTGTCATGCATCAGGGTGAGGCTGGAATTATTGGCGACGACCACCTGTTCGGCGGGTGCTCCTATGATCCCGGAGAATAATCTGCGTACTTCTGCTAGCCCCTGAAGTCCACCGTAATTGCGGCAATCGGTCGAGCCCTCGGCAAGATAGTCCGAAGAACCAGGAAGTGACAGCATTTCATTGCTTAAATCAAGCTGGGCGGAGGACGGTTTACCTCGCGTCAAATCGAGCTTGAGGCCCTTCGCTTTGAAAGCATCGTAGCTTGCCTGGAGTTGCGTGACGCCCGGTGAAGCATGCTGCGTGGAGTTTGTCATTTTATAAAGTCGACCATCCTTGTCAAGTTTGTATGGCGAGTAGGAGGCAGAGCCGATCAGAGCCTGCCCGTGTAGTCATTATCAAGGATTTTTCAATGGCCCGTCATGGAAAAACGTGAGGTTCCTGGCTCAGCGCTGCGACGAAGTACTCTGTGGATCAGCGGGAATATCCGAAGTTCGGAGTTCGTAAGGGATTGATTCATGAGGGTATGCCAAGATGGAGTGGGAATATCCGAGCTTCGCTGGACGCCTACTCGGCTTCGTGTTTGCCTTCGATCAGGTTGTTGTTCCAGAGCGCCAGGACGATATCCATTTGGCTATCGTGCGTCTTCTCCGCCCCATTCGTTACGGCTCGCCACAATGCACTCGTGGACCAGTGCTGAGTGCCTGCAGTTAGCAGCGCCACGGCACGGACTGCATATGACTTATTGTCTTTTGACGCTTTATACAGGCCCGCGGGGATGCCCTTAACAAGCCCTTCTTCGCAGAGACCTAGAAAAGCTCCACGCGGACAGCCCTTCTTCCGTGCGGCCGGACTTGTGGGATAGAGCTTCTCCATCGCGCCCTTCCACCGGGCTATTGGATTAATTTCGCCGGAAGGCCCCTGCTGGGCAGCCATGAGCGCTGCTTCACCGTATCGATTTGCCATCTTGAATCCTCATGTTGCACAGACTGCGATTCTACTAGAATCCCGCACTGCGGCTGCAGTCGGGCGGCCCCAGGGTCTCGGGCAGGAATGCGAGTGATGTGCACGCGCCGGGGCTAGGCACGGCGGGGAACAGCGATTTTGAGTTCGCCGTGTCTGACGCCAACCCACTTGGCAAATCCCCGCGCTTGCCGGTTCAGTCTCTGCCCGCTGCGGCGGTCTCGTTTTCCATCTCGGGGGGCGCCGGTTGGGCGGAGGAAGCGCGAGCGTCAGCTCGCAGCCGCAACAGATGCTGCACGTAATCGACAAAGACCATCACCGAAGCCTTGCTCTCGCCACGCTGCCGCGAACGAAAAACGTAGCCCACCTCGACAACGCTATGGATGCGTGAGCGAACCAGCAATTCAACCAGTATCTTGTATCCGCACGGAGCCAGCACTACATTCTGAATTGCCGTGCGCCGGATCACGAAGAATCCCGTCATGGGGTCGGAAACCAAGCTGAGCACATCGGGTAGAAGCATCTTGCCAAGGGCACGCGAGCCCCTTGAAATCAGCAGCCGGAGAACGCTCCAGTCGCTGGTGCCGCCGCCCTCGGCTTCGCGGCTTGCGACCGCAAGATCGGCGCCTTCCCGCATGGCTGCAATCAATTGCGCCGTTACTTCCGGAGGATGTTGCAGGTCGCCGTCGATCACCCCTAGCAACTCGCCACGAGCAGCCTGCCAGCCGCGCACCACGGCCGTCGCCAGTCCGCGTTCATTCATGCGGCGCAAGGCAACGATGTGCGGATCACCGGCGGCCAGTTCGGCGGCAACCCGCCATGTTCCGTCCGGGCTGTTGTCGTCCACGATGATGATTTCGTAGGAATCCCCGGCCACGGAGGCAATCGCGGGCTTCAGCAGTCGAATCAATTCAACGAGGTTATGACTCTCATTGCGAGTGGGCACCACCATCGAAAATTTAAGACTCTCGCAGGCAGATAGCGCTGGTACCACTAACTCTCCCGAGGGTACCGACGATAAGCCTTCCGAAATCTCATCTAAGAGTTCACTAAGCATAATTCTCTTTATTGCAACACATGTAAGCTGGAGAGTCTAGGACATCAACACGTAAATCTCTACTTTCATAAGTTATTTGGCCCGGATTGGAATGTCGTAAATGAACTTCGGCGAAACTACCGGCGGTTGGCGGTGTTTTGATCAAGCATGGGGACGAAATTACGACCTCAAACAGACGACTCAAAAGTGGAGAAAACGACAATGCGTGGAATTTGGATCAAGAGCGCGGTGCTGATGGTGGGAATGACCCTGAGCGGCACCGCTCTATTGGCTCAGCAGGCAACTGCACCGGTGCCGGAAGCGACAACCCAGAGCGCGGCAAGTGCGACCGGGAACGTGGGTAGCGTAACGGGAAAGCCGCAGTTGACCGCAGAGCAAAAGAAGCAACTAAGGGATCTTCGCAGCACCGCGCGCGATCAAGCCGCCATCATCCGCAACGACCAAACGCTGACCGCTGAGCAGAAGCAAGCCAAACTGAAGGCTCTGCGCGCCAGTACGCGCGAGCAAATGAAATCCGTGCTGACGCCCGAGCAGCAGAAGGTAATGGCCGGTCGCCGCGCCGCGATTAAAGCAAATCTCGCGGCGAAGCTCGGCCTGACGGCGGACCAGCAGAGCAAATTGATGGATCTTCGCCGCTCGACTCGCCAACAGCGCCAGGCGGTGCTCAAGAATAGTTCCTTGACCAACGAGCAGAAGCAGGCTCAGCTCAGCCAGATTCGCCAGGCGTCGCAGGCGCAATTGGCAACGATTCTGACCCCGGAGCAACTGGAGAAGTTCCACCAGATGCGCAGGCACTGGAAGCAGGGGTAGACCGTTGTCGCGGATTTTTCGCGCGCGTAATCTTCGTGGCGAGTAATCCGTGGTGAGTGAATGATGTTGCGCTTCCCGTCCGGATGCACGGGCATTGGGAAGCAAAGGCCGCCCTTGCCTCGGGCGGCCTGTTCGTCTCGCGTGAAATCGAGTCAGAAGATTGAGCAGACGATGCATTTCAAATAGTGTGTCTCCGGTACGTTGAGCAGCACCGGATGATCCGCCGCCTGCATTCGCTTTTCAATCACGTGGAGATTGCGGCGGGCATCGAGCGCGGCGCTGGAGAGCATGGACAAGAAATCCTGTTCGCTGACGTGGAAGGAACACGAACAGGTCACCAGCACGCCGCCGTTGCGCACCATTTTGAGCGCGCGCAGGTTCAACTCCTTATAGCCGCGGAGGGCGTCTTCGGCGCTCTTCTTCGACTTGGCGAAAGCCGGCGGATCGAGCACGATGGTCTCGTACCGCCGCTCAGCGTCCGCGTATTGCCGCATCAGTTCGAAGGCGTCGGCCTGGACGAATTCGATTGGCTTCTGCGCATTCAACTCGCGGTTGCGTTCGGCCACGGCCAACGCCTCGGCGGAGATGTCAACCGCGGTGATCTGCTCGCAGACCCGGTTCAGGTGCAACGAAAAGCCGCCCTGGTAAGTGCAGATTTCCAGCGCACGGCCGCGCCCATAGCGCTCGGCGGCGGCGTAGTTTTCGCGCTGATCGAGAAAGGCTCCGGTCTTTTGTCCGGCGCTGCCATCGTAGTGGAACGCGATCCCGTTCATGTGAAACTGGGTCGCGGTCTTAGGCTTCTTCAGTCGCGAATATGCCGCCTGATCCTCGCGCGGGGCCAGTCCTTCGAGTTCACGAATGCGCGGGTCCACTCTCTCCAAAATCGTCTCGGGCTTGAATGCCGCCTTCAATTCCTCGATCAGAATTTCGCGCGCGAAGGGCGCATCCATGGCCTCGGTCATCACCTGGAAACTGATTACGTCGTTATACTTGTCCACGATCAAGCCGGGAGTAATGTCGGCTTCGCTGAAGAGCACTCGGAAGGCATCTGAGTCGCGCACCACGCGCTCGCGGTAGGCGATGGCCTGACGGATGCGGTAGCGCAGAAGCTCGGGGTATTTCGCCGCCTCGACCGGATTGGGCGCAATCATGCGGAGCGCGATCTGCGAGTTGGAGCTGTAGAGCGCGGAGCCATACGGCTTGCCGCGTTGGTCTTCCACGCGCACCAGCGCGCCGGGCGCGGCCTGGTCGAGGCGCTCGATATCGGATTTGAAAATCCAGGGATGGCCGCCGCGCAGCCGCGCCACCGCATGTGCGTTGACAATCGCGCGCGCAACCGGAGCCGATGATGTTTTCTTTTGAGCTTTCATGCGGAGAGGCGCGCCCTCGACGTTTGAATTCGAGTGCGCGCGGGTTACGCCTTGGGAAGCTGATGCCGGAGGTCGTCAAGCACCTCGGGCGGCAACTGCTCTTTGTATTTTTCTTCCAGGTTCGGCTCGTCCACGAAGAGATTGCGGGCGCCGCGGAACTCCTCGGCAAAAATCGTCTGGCAGATTGCGTTCTTTTCCACCCGGCGCGCGATGGCCTCGCCGGTCATGGCATCGTAGGCCTTCATGGTGGCGTTGCCCTTGTGGTTGATGAAAACCACAAACGCGCCACTGCCGCCCATCGAGGGGACGAACATCCATTCGCGTTCGGCCTGGTGCGCGATTCCCGTGGCGTTGGCTCCAACCGTTTTCACGTTGTGTTCCGGCAGGTAGTAGAGCATGCGTCCGCAGGAGTCGCAGTGTACGACCTCCTGGGCGGCGCGGATGTTTGATAGCACCTGTGGACGTAACGCTACGTGGCAGGCCGTGCAGCGAGTTTCCAGCACCTCGGCCACGGCATAGCCACGCGATTTCAGAATGCGGTCATAGGTCGCCAGCAGCGTGTCGTCCACGTCCTTGCGCAGCTTCGTACTCCTGGCTTGGGCCAGGGCGGCGGCAGCCCGATCCGCATCGCTTGCTTTCGCTGCCTCGGCTTTCTGGCGTTCGACTTCGGCGGTCTCAGCTTGGAGCGCGGCTTCCGCGGCAGCCCTTTGCGACTGCAAGGCGTCGGCGCTGAGCATGACTTCGAGAATTTTTTCCTCGTAGCCTGCGATCTCGCCTTCGGCGTGCGCAATCTCGGAGAGCAGTGCCTTGTACTGTTCGTTGTTCTTGATGCTGGAGGACTGGCCGCGGAACTTGGAAATCTTCTCGTTGAGAGATTGGATCTCCTGTTCGAATTGGCGCTTGGCTGTCTCTCCGGCTTTGATCGCGGTGCGTGCGTCTTCCACGCGTTTTAGGGCGCTGGCCAATTGGGCCTCGATGCGCGCAATGGTTTTAGGTATGGACGCGAGTTGCGCGTTGAGGCGCGCAAGTTCGAGATCGACCATCTGCAGTTCGACGAGCTTTTCAAGATCAGTTGGCATGAATTCCCGCGAAGCTCATATAGTGCAAATTTTAACACGTCAAGGCGGGCCAAGGCTTTTTGCCCTCATAACCTAAGAAGTTTGCCGTATGGATGAAAGGCGCTCTACCGCCTAATTTCATACCATGCTCATCGAATTTGCCCGCGTCCTGATTGGTCTGGCCATTGCGCTGTTTCATGGTCAAGTGGCAGACTTCCTCCGCAAACAGGATCGCGCGTTGGGCGCCGCGTTCCGCGAGCGCGGCGTCCCGATTCCCGGCCCGCTGCCCAAAGAAGCGGCCCATAACCTGTTTTTTACGTTTGGCGTATTGATTGCGCTGGTCAGCCTTGGGCGCATCTGGATGACCATTCGCTGAGGATTTGCCCGTCCGGCAGCCCTCCACCTTGCAAATTCCGCCAACTCAGATTTAACTTCGCCACAGGGGCATTGCTCCGGCGGAGGAACTGCTTTGAAGACCAGCAGATGGCTTGCAGCGCTGTGCGCGCTGGCAAGCGTAACGGCGATGGCGCAGCAAGTGGCCCGGGCGCAAGTGGCGAAGAAGCAGTACACCGTGGAAGGAATCTACGCGCCATCGGCTTGGAGCGGCCGTCCCCCCGCCGGAGTACAGTGGAGCCCGGACGGAAGAAAGCTCACTTACATTCAGCCGGGAGCCGGTGGCGAGCAGGAATCGCTCTACTACTTCGATCCCGCCAGCGCTAAGAGCTCTGAACTGATTGCAGCCGACAAACTGGCGGCGCTGACGCCTTCCACCAGCAATCTGAAGGACGACCGCCAGCGCGAGAACCGTGCCCGCTTCGGCGTGGCTGACTATCAGTGGTCGCCCGATTCCAGGAGCCTGCTCTTCGACGCCTTGGGGCAGCTCTGGATCTTCGATTTAGCCGCCTCGAAGGGACACCAGTTGACCGACGCGAATGAGCCGTCGAGCGATCCCAAGTTCTCGCCCGACGGACAGTTTGTGAGCTACCTGCGCGCTCATAACCTCTATGTGCGGCCCGTTGCGCGAGGCCCTGAAATTGCGCTCACGAAGGAGAGCGACACAAGCCTGCTAAATGGCGAGGTGGATTGGCTCTACTCGGAAGAGTTGGACGTACGCTCGAACTATTTCTGGTCGCCCGACGCAAAGCAGATTCTCTACCTCCAGATGAATGAAGCTCCGGTGCCGCAGTATCCAATCGTGAACTGGATGCCCGCCCATCCCGAGACCGACCAGGAACGCTATCCAAATGCCGGAGACCCGAATCCCACGGTGAAGCTGATGCTGACCGGCCTCGACGGCAGAGCCGAAGAGATCGATCTCGGCGTGAAGGGTGAATTCTATATTCCTCGCTTTGGATGGGTGCGCCCGGGGCTTGCCTGGGCAATGGTGCTCAACCGGTTGCAGAACGAGCAGGATTTGTACTTCATCGACGCCCGCAGTGGAAAGTCTCACCGTGTGCTACGTGAGCGTGACCCAAACTACATTGAACTCCACGATTCCATGGGGCGCGGCGAACATCAGGGTCTGCGCTTTTTTGACTCCAGCAGTGAGTTCCTATGGCTGAGCTGGCGCGATGGATTCACACATGTCTATCTTTACAGCTTCAATCCCGCGCGGCCGCTGGCCGCCGCAAAACTGGAGTGGCAGTTGGAGAGCGGTGAGTACGAGGTTAACAAACTGCTGGAAGTCGATGAAGCCAGGGATACGGTTTACTTGGAAGCGAACAAGGGCGATGATCGCCAGGAGCATCTGTTTGCCGTGCCGCTGGCGGGGGGGAAAGCAGTGCAGGTGACTCGCCAACCCGGCGTACACAGCGTCTCGATGAGCCGCGACGCAAAGCATTTTGTGGATACCTACAGCGCGCTTACCGAGCCTGCGAAGATGCAGATCTGCGCCGTTGGCGGCGCGTGCAGCCAGGTGTGGGCCTCGCATACGTGGGACGGCTACGACACCTTGCTACCGCGCTTTGTAGACTTCCGCTCCGAGGACGGGGAGTTGCTGCGCGGCGTGATTCTGCTGCCTCCTCCCGGAGCCGCGACCGAGATCAACGGCAAAGTCCCGTTGATCCTCAATCCCTATGGCGGCCCGCAAGGGCAGTCGGTGCGTGACTCTGCGCACACCGTGGACGCGTTCGACCAAGTGCTTGCGCATCGCGGTTTCGCCGTGCTCAAGGTGGACAATCGCGGCACCACAAATCGCGGGCGCACGTTTGCAATGGCTACCTTCCATCATCTAGGCGAGATAGAACTGCGTGACAATCTTGCCGCGCTCGATCAGGCGCTGGAAAGATTTCCGCAACTCGACAGCACGCGCCTCGGCTGGTGGGGTTGGAGCTATGGGGGAACGATGACCGCGTACGCGCTGACTCACTCGGATCGCTTCGAGGCTGGAATCAGCGTGGCGCCCGTGACCGACTGGCGCAACTACGACACAACCTACACCGAACGTTACATGGGGCTGCCCAGGAACAACGCGGCGGAGTACGAAAAGAGCAGCGTGGTGAAGTCGGCGGCGAAGCTCAACGGGCGTCTGCTGCTGGTGCACGGCACCAGCGACGACAACGTACACATGCAGAACTCGATTCAATTCATGAATGCAATGATCGATGCCGGTCGCCCCTTCGATCTGCAACTCTACCCCGGCAAAACCCACGGCATCGCCGGTGAGCAGGCGCGCACGCATCTGTTCAACCGGATGCTCTGGCAGTGGGAGCAATACTTGGCAAAGTAGCCGGATGCGAAGCAGCAAAACGGGAGCCGCTGCGGCGGGTGGCCCACATTTGCCCGTGGTTAGCGAATGTGGGTCGAAGACATTTGTGTTGATGTTTTGCAGCTCTCAGCGCGCCTTCCATTTGGAAGAGAGCATGGAGAGTTTCTGCTCGACCGAGAGCAGCGGCTTCTCCGGTGGTTTCGGCGGCTGCGGCTTTTTCGGCTGCGGAGCGGCTTCCAACAGAGCTTTGATGGAGAGCGCGATGCGCTTGGTTTTCACATCCGCGCTGAGTACTTTCACTTTCACGATCTGGCCCACCTTTACGGCTTCGCTGGGGTCTTTGATGTAGCGATTGGAAAGCTCGCTGATGTGCACCAATCCGTCCTGGTGTACGCCGATATCGACGAAGGCGCCGAACTTGGTCACGTTGGTTACAACGCCTTCCAGAATCATTCCCGGCTGCGCGTCTGCGATTTCTCGCACGCCTTCGGCGAAACTGGGGGCGACGAATTTGTCGCGTGGATCGCGGCCCGGTTTCTTCAACTCTTCAAGAATGTCGTTGAGGGTGAATGTGCCGGCGGAGAGTTGCGTGCGATCGACTTTCTCCAGCAACTCGGGACGCGCGATCAATTCACTGACGGGAGTCTTGAGCGATTCGGCAATCTGCTCCACGACGGGATAGGACTCGGGATGTACGGCGGTGCGGTCGAGCGGATTTTCGCCGTCACGGATGCGCAGGAATCCGGCAGCCTGCTCAAAAGTTTTTGGCCCGACACCGGGGACTTTCATTAACTGCGCGCGGGAGTGGAAGCGGCCGTTTTCGTCGCGATACTTCACGATGTTGACGGCGGTGCGCTCGGTGACTCCGGCGACGTAGCGTAGCAGCGTCCACGAGGAGGTGTTGAGATCGACGCCGACGCGGTTGACGCAGCTTTCGATCACGGTCTCAAGCGATTGCTGCAAATTGCGCTGATCGACATCGTGCTGATACTGGCCGACGCCAATCGATTTGGGATCGACCTTCACCAACTCGGAGAGCGGATCTTGCAAGCGGCGCGCGATGCTGATGGCGCCGCGCACGGTGAGGTCGAGTTCGGGAAACTCCTGGCGAGCGACATCGGAGGCGGAATAGACGCTGGCGCCGCTCTCGCTGACGGTGACGGCAAAGATGTTGTCGAGTTTGCGCTCACGCAGGAACTCGCGCACGAACTGATCGGTCTCACGTCCGGCGGTTCCGTTGCCGATGGCGATGGCGCGCACGTTGTGTTGCGCCATCAACTTTTCCATCACCTTCGCGGATTGCTCCAAGCCAGTCTTTGAGGTGAAGGGATACATCACATCATGGGCGAGAAACTTTCCGGTCTCATCGACGATCGCGAGCTTGCATCCGGTGCGCAGGCCGGGGTCAATGCCGAGGACGGAGATGGGTCCGGCGGGCGGCGAGAGCAGCAGATTGTGCAGATTGTCGCGGAAGACGGCAATGGCATCGGCGTCGGAACGCTTCTTCAGTTCGAGGCGAATCTCACCCTGGATGGATGAATTCAGCAGCCGCTGCCAAGCGTCTTCAATGGCCAGGATGAGTTGCGGAGTCCAGTCGCCGGAGGCGCCTAGAATGCGGGCTTGCAACGTGCTGATTGCGCGATGCGGCTCGAGTTCCATCAGGAAGAAGAGAACGTTTTCAGCCTCGCCGCGGCGGATGGCCAACATGCGATGCGAGGGGATGGTCTTCACCGGCTCGCGATAGTCGTAATACATCTTGAACTTTTCCTGCTCATCGACGGCATCGGTGGCTTTGCGGCTGGTGATGACGCCCTCGTCGAAGAGAAGCTGGCGAAGAGCTTTGCGCAGATCGGCATCTTCGCTGATGGTTTCGGCGACGATGTGGCGCGCGCCTTCGAGGGCTTCGTCGATGTTGGCGACGCCTTTTTCTTCGCTGACGAAGGTGGCGGCGAAGTCGGTGAGAGGCAGCGCTGCGCGTTGCTGAGCCCATAGATACTGGGCCAGCGGCTCCAATCCCTTTTCGCGCGCGATGGTGGCCTTGGTGCGGCGCTTGGGTTTGTAGGGCAGATAGAGATCTTCGAGCTCGCTTTTGTCGAGACACTTTTCGATGCGGGCTTTCAACTCATCGGTCAGCTTACCCTGCTCCGCAATGGAGTGAAGGATGGTCTCGCGGCGCGAAACGAGGTCGCGGAAGTAGGCGAGCTGCTCTTCGATTTCGCGGACCTTCACTTCGTCGAGATTGCCGGTGGCTTCCTTACGATAGCGGGCAATGAAGGGTACGGTGCCACCGCCATCGAGGAGTTCGATGACCGAGGTGAGACCGCGCATGGGAACGTCGATGGCCTGCGAAATGTGCAGCAGAATTTCCGGGGAGAGGCTTTTCAATTCAGACATGGCTTGAGGTAATTCTAATTGCGCGGGTTGAGGAAAAGCGCGCAATCTTGTGTGGACAGCGGAAGAGGTGGGTGGCCCACATCCGCCCTCCGTTGGCGAATATGGGATATGGCTGCCGTTAGCCCGGAGCGGCGTCAGTTCATGCCCCGAATCCCCTCACCCCCAGGACAAAATGTCTGTGGATTTCCCGATCTGGTTCAGCCCTCGAAGAGCGGTGAATACCCCTCCTGACACGACCCCATGTACCAGTAAGGGACCACTCCAGCGCCAATTCGTTATTAATTCGCCAATCGTTGGGCACTTTCCAAACCATTGCCATCTGAGTCAACCCGGCTCTTCCAACGATTCACTATTTCGCCAATCGTTGGTCAATACTGTGCGAGCAGACGGGGCCGGAGTCTTGTACTGTAGGGAGTGGTTGATCCCTATGGGAAGGAAGAAGCTGGCGCATGAAATATCACTCTGATGTTTTGATTCTTGGCGCGGGCGCGGCGGGACTGATGTGCGCCATCGAGGCGGGAAAGCGCGGGCGCACGGTTACGGTGCTGGAGAGCTCGAACCGGGCGGGGCAGAAGGTTCTGATCTCCGGGGGCGGGCGCTGCAACTTTACCAACCTGGAGAGCGAGGCCGCGGATTACGTCTCGGCCAACCCGCACTTTGCCAAGTCGGCGCTGGCACGCTATACGCCGGAAAAGTTTATCGACATGGTGGAGCGCCACCGCATCGGCTGGCACGAGAAGAAGCTGGGACAGTTGTTCTGCGACCGCAGCGCGCAGGACATCATGACCATGCTGGAAGAGGAGTGCGTGCGGGTGGGAGTGCGGGTGAAACTCTCGACACAGGTGAGGGAGGTGCGGAGCGAGGGACCAGGGCAGTTCACGGCGGTGACCGGGGAGCATGAGTTCTCCTGCGACGCGCTGGTGGTTGCGACGGGCGGACTTTCGATTCCGAAGATGGGGGCTACGGCGTTTGGCTACGAGCTGGCACGGCAGTTCGGGTTGAAGGTCATCGAGCCGCGTCCGGCGCTGGTGGCGTTTACGCTGAACCCGGTGGATGTGAAGCGATTCTGCGACCTGACGGGAGTTGCGACCGAGGTGGTGGCGAGTATCGGGAAGCAGAGCTTCCGGGAGAACCTGCTGATTACGCATTACGGATTCAGCGGGCCGGCGATTTTGCAAATTTCGTTGTACTGGAAGCCGGGGGACAAGGTCATGCTGGATATGGCTCCGGAGGGGCCGGTGTTTGCACATCTGCTGGACTCGGGCGCGCGGCGCGACGCGGCGGCGGCCGGAGCGGCGCTGCGGGAGGTGCTGCCGATCCGGCTGGCTGAGCGCTGGCTGGAACTGCATCCGCTGAAGAAATGGACGAACGCGGCGTTTGAAGAGGCCGAGCGGCTGCTGCATCACTTTGAATTTGTGCCGGCGGGGACGGAAGGCTTTGCCAAGGCCGAGGTGACGGCGGGGGGAGTGGATACCGACGAGCTTTCGGCACAGACGATGGAGTCGAAGAAAGTTCCGGGGCTGTATTTTGTAGGCGAGGTCGTGGATGTGACGGGGCATCTTGGAGGGTATAACTTCCAGTGGGCTTGGGCTTCGGGGTGGAGTGCGGGACAGGCGGTGTAGAACGAAAAAGCCGCTTGTGCGGCTTTTGGGTAGACGACCTCGTGAGTGGACGAGCTCGGAGGGAAATCTATTTCGCCAATTTTCTGCGAAGTGCACCCAGGCAGCCGATGATTCCGGTGCCCACGAGAAGCACACTGGAGGGTTCTGGCGTGAGCGTCGAAGAGTTAGGGTCAGCGTCGGAGATGGTCAGGGTAGAGCCGCTATTAAAATAATCCGCTCCAGCGCCAGTCTGTGGGTAAACGCCGGCTACGAAAGTTGGATTAGACTCGCTGCCGGTATAGACCTGCACTCCAGTGGAACCGTTGGGATCAGAAGACCATCCAAAATTGTTAACCACGAGATCGTTGGTTACACCGTTGTAGATATCCAGGCCACCAGCGTCGTTGAAGTTGAAGAAATCGACTGTGTACGACGCGGTGGTGCCATTGACGGTGACGTTAACCGAATTAAACGTGAAGCTATATCCAGTTGAATAGGAGTCTGGCGTCGGTGTCGCGGGAATACTAAAACTCACATTGTTCGTGCCATCGCTAATTGTGAAGCTGTCTGCCAGAGCAGTTCCAGCAGCCAGTAGCAGGACAGCCGCGAGACAGAGCAGTTTTGGGAAACGCATATCGCTGTTCCTTCCGGGCAAGGACGACGAAAGTAATCAATTCGACTGACCTTAAGGGATTCTAAGGGGATTACGATCCAATTCAAGCCGTTTAGGCAGCAATGTTACTGCGGTCACGTTACTTCGGTTTGTTACTGGAATGTTGATGTGCCAGGATTTGAGTACCGGGGATTGCGGAACTGTGCTTAAAAATATGCTTCAGGGATTGAAGCTTCGTGGATTGAAGGGGATGCGAAGCGCCATGCAGCTGCATTCGGAACGAGGTGTCCAGGGAGGACACCTCGTTCGTTCTGAGCGCATTGGAATCTGCCTGATCTGTGGATACCCGCCTAGATGCCGAGTTTTTTGACCTCTTCGTTGTAGTACTTGTGGTAGAGGATGTTCCACTCGGGAGTGCCTTCGGGGATGATGCGGCGCTGGCTCTCGATTTTCTGGCGGGCGGCCTTGTCGAGTTTCTCTTCGCCGGCGAGCAGGTCTTCGAGGATTTTGCGCACTTCGAGGCGGATATCGTCGTAGCCTTCGAGGAACTCGACGATCTTGAGGCTGGCTAGCTGTTCGGTGGAGGCGGAGGCGAGCTTGTTGAGCTTTTCGCGAGACAATCTCATAGCACCGCCTTGTATTTCTTCACCAGTTCGTTTTTGACCCGCTTGAACATCTCCTGGTAGTTGGCTGCGCTTTTGCGCATTTCGTCGGAGTAGGCTTCGAGGATGACGCGGACTTCGTCGTTGATGCGGTCCTCGAGGCTGAGTTCCTCGACCATGGAGGATTGGACGCGCTCGATGACCTTCTCGAGCTCGTGAGTCTGAATGAATTGTTTGTCTTGCAGCCGTTTGACGACTTGCCGGGCTAGGTAGCCCACGTATTCTTTCGATAAGAGCATGTGTGTGTCGGACCTGACAGTGGGAAAAGCAAATTTTAGCACAGGCGGGAGAATGGGAATTCAGTGCAGCGCTGGGCAGGCGTAAGTCGAGGGAATCCATATGTCTTTGAGGACAGGAACGAGAACAAGAGCAACGGCAAGGTCAACTACCCCACATCTGCCAAAAACGGGCAGATATGGGGCACCCTCAGGTTTCATTTCAAAAGCGAGAGCGCGGTGGCGGGAGTATGATGGTCGGACGGCGGGCGAGCTGCATCGAAAGGGGTTGCGGCTAGGCCAGCCATTTGTTACAACAGCACAGCTATGATAGAAGACCTGACCAGCATTCACGACGACATGCACGCCTTTACCCAGGGGGTGGGGCTGCGGCGCTTCTACGGATACATTCCGGACGAGATGCCCAGCGTGCTATGGGACGGCGACGACGTGAACGAGAGCTGGAAGGACTTCGTGGAGCTGGCCCGCGCCTCGGGAGCCCCGTTTGTCACAATGAACTCGGTGCAACTGGAGGCCGACGACGTGGATCTTCTGCTGTCGGAGTTGCGCCGCTCCAGCTACAGCCGCGACGAAGATATGGAGACGGCGCGGCAGTTGCGCTCTCATTACGGGCAGATCGGCTTCATTCAGCTCGGCTTTCCGTATCAGGGAGTGATGTTTCTTTGCGAGCTCTCCACCGAATGGTATGAGGGCTACAAGGCGCTCCAGGAGATGGCCGACGACCTGAGGAGCATTATGATCGACGGCTCCGCGGACGGTTCCGAGGAAGACGAGCGCTGAGGGTGCGCTGGATTCGGCGGGTGCAGGAGAGCGCGGCGGGCGGAGATCCGCACGAGATGGCCCGGCTGCTGGTGGCGGCGCTGGAGTTGCCTGAGATTGCGGCCGCAATGCTGGCGGCGCGCGGTATCGGGTCGGTGGAGGAGGCCCACCGTTTTCTAAATCCCTCCCTGGATCAACTACACTCCCCCATGGAAATGCTGGGCATGCGCGCGGCCGTCGAGCGGCTGGAGCGCGCCATTGCGCAACGCGAGCCGATGCTAATCTACGGCGACTATGATGTGGATGGCACCATGGCGACGGTGATTCTGAAGACGGTGGTGGAACTGCTCGGCGGGCAGTGCGAGTTTCACGTGCCGCATCGCTTGCTGGAAGGGTACGGGATGCGCGACGAGGTGATCGAGCGCGCCGCAGCCAATGGAGTCAGGCTGATTATCAGCGTTGACACAGGTATCCGCGCCTTTGCCGCCGCCGAGACCGCCGAACGCGCGGGGGTGGACCTGATTGTGACCGATCACCACCTGCTGGCGCACGGCGAGGGCGTTCCGAAGGCGCTGGCGGTGCTGAATCCGAATCAGTCCGATTGCGGGTATCCGTGCAAGTATCTGTGCGGCGCGGGGGTGGCGTTCAAGGTGGCGCAGGCGTTGCTGGAGCGCTCGGGCCGGGGGCGGCTGGTTCCTTCCTTTCTGAAGATTGTGGCCATCGCGACGATTGCGGACTCGGTGCCGCTGCTGGGCGAAAACCGTGTCCTGGTCGCGCTGGGGCTGGAGGGACTGCGCAGAGTGGTGAATCCGGGGCTGAAAGCGCTGCTGGACGTTTGCCAACTGGGTGCCTCCGGGACCACGCAGGGACGCGCTCCGAGCACCACCGAGGTGGCCTTCCGCCTCGCGCCGAGGATGAACGCGGCAGGGCGGATGGATGTGGCCAAAGACGTGGTCGAGCTGTTTACGGTGAAGGACGCAGGGCGGGCCAAGGAACTTGCCGAACGGTTGGATCAACTGAATTCGGCGCGGCAGCAGGAGGAGCAACGCATCTCAGAGGCGGTGCTGCGGCAGGTGGAAGAGAGCGCAGAGCTGCGCGGCGCCGCATGCATGGTGGTGGAGGGCGAGGGATGGCATCGGGGGGTGATCGGCATCTGCGCGGCTCGGGTGGCGGAGCGTTTTGGGCGTCCGGCGGTGGTGATCTCGCTGGATGGCGAGGAGGCGCACGGCTCGGGGCGCTCAATTCCGGGTTTCCATCTGCTGGATGCACTGGAGAGCGCGGCGGAGCTATTCCTGCGCTTTGGGGGACACGCCGCGGCGGTGGGGTTTGCGATGCGCTCGGAAAAAATTGCGGAGCTGCGGCGGCGGCTCAACGAGTATGCGAGGACGAAGCTGGTTGCCGAGGAGTTGCAGCCGGTGATGGAATTTGATGGCGAGCTGACGATGGAGCAGGTGACGCCGCGCCTATGGGAGCAACTGCGCGCGTTGCAACCGTTTGGGATGGGAAACCCCGAGCCGGTGTTTATGGTGCGAGGCGCGACCCTGATGGGCGAACCGAAGGTGATGCGCGAGAAACATATGAAGTTGAAGCTGCGCCGGTATGCGAGCTATGCCGCTCCGGGGACTGGGGCTGGGCTGGCTCGGGGGCTGGATGCACTGGGATGGCGGATGGCGCACAGGCTGGTGGCTGAGCCGCTCTCGGGGGGCGACGCGGTGGATGTGCTGTTCCGCATCGAGCAGAACACGCATAAGGATTTTGGGGGCGGACTGCAACTGGTGCTCTCGGATTTCCGGCGGGCGGTGGCTTCAGCGGCAGGGAGTCCGGCCTGAGCGCTGGCGGTTGGCCGGCCGCGCAAAAGCGGCGCGTCGAAGATGGGACACTCAGCTCCGGCGCGGCTTGCTTGGCGGTGTGTCTACCTGACGACGATAGTGTCGTGGTGATGATGGTGTCTATGGTGGTGGTGGTGGGCGAATGCCGGTAGCGCTACGCTCAGTAGCAGAACACCGGTCAGTAGGGCGGTCAGAGTTTTCTTCAAAGCAATCCTCCAGCGAACGCTCTTCGGGGAACGTTCAGTCTGTATCTAGTTCTGGTACTCTGCGCAATTCTTTCTACGGCTAAGGGTTAGGGTAGGGCTGCCGCATCAGTATCGCGATTGCAGCCGAAGGAAAGGACTTTTCGGGCAAGCGGCCAATGGCGCTCGCTATGCAATGTCCCATTACCAGTGTCCATCACCCTCATTGGGCGTGCTGAGCAATCCGATACAGTCGCGCTGGGTTATGGAAATAAAAATTCATTGGCGCAACTCTGGACCGCATCGCAGCGTCGGGCCCGCATTCAGCCCACATCCGGTTTGAGCGCGATTCATAACCGGGGAATGGTTTGGCTCGCGTACACTGGTTTAGTAATGCCCGTCTCGATCCCTCGACTGCGAATCTGGTTTGCCGTGCTGGCCTTGGCTGCTGTGGCCGTGGTGGCAGGATTCTACATTCGCGCGCGAATGGAATTCCGCAACGCGCTTAAAAATCTTCCGGGAAAACTGGGGATCGAGATTCAGCAGACGAGCGAAGGCTTTTCGCTTTCCAAGAGCGAGGGCGGCCGCACGCTGTTCACGATTCACGCCTCCAAGGCAACACAATTCAAAGCGGGCGGACGGGCCGAGCTGCACGATGTAAACATTGTGGTTTACGGGCGGCAGTCGGAGCGCTTCGACCAAATCTACGGCACTGACTTTGAGTATGACCAGCAGGCGGGAACGGTGATTTCCAAGGGCGAGGTTTTCATCGATCTGCAGGGCAATACGGACGGCCGGAAGCCGGACGACCAGACGCCGCCGAGCGAGGGGCAGAACCCCATCCATCTTCGGACCCAGGGGATGATCTTCCACCAGCAGAGCGGGATGGCCGAGACCGATGGGCAGGTCGATTTCGGGGTGCCGCAGGCCACCGGAACGGCACAGGGCGCGACCTATGACTCGAAGAAAAACGAGTTGACGCTGCATTCGGCCGTCGACATTCAGACCTCCGGCACGGAGCCGACGCACATTCAAGCAGCCCACGGGACGATCAGCAAGGAACCGCATGTGGTGGTTATGGAGTCGGCGCAGTTGGAGGGGAAGACGCGTAAGGTTCTGGCCGACCACGCGGTGGTGGATTTAGGCGCGGACAATTCGATACAACAAATTCATGCCTCGGGCAACGTGCGCCTGGACGAGGCGGGCGGAATGCAGTTGCGCTCGCCGGCGGCGGAGATGAAGGTGGGCGCGAACAACACGGTGGAATCGGCGCTGTTCACCGGCGGAGTGGATTTCGAGTCGGAGACGCAGGGGACGAGCGGACACTCGGGCGAGATGCTGCTGCACTTTGTGCAGGGACGGGCGGCGAAGAGCGGGGGGGGCGGGAGCAGGGGCGCAACTGGACGCGTAGCGCAGAGCAAGGCGCAGGGTCAGGGCACAACCGAGCGCGCAACCCAGAGTCCGGTTCAGAGCGCAGCACCGCTCGACCCAAAGGCCCCGCCCAACCAAAAGAGGGTTGAACGGGGCACCCTGTCGGCTCAAGTTGCAAGCCAATCCGTGTCGCGTTCTGCGACCCATTCCACAAGCGACAGGAAGGGAAGCGACACTACGGCGCTGCTGAAGACCATCTATGCCAGCCGCGGGGTGACGTTGCGGCAGGCGCCTAGGGCGACGAGCCAGAATCCGCAGGCGCTGGCGATGACCTCCAACGCGATGACGTTTCTGCTTAGCGATGGGCGGTTGTTGCAGTCGGCGCGGACTGAGGCGGCGGGGCAACTCGTCGTTACTGCCAGCCCCAGCACCGCCGGGGGTAAGAATGCGGGTGAGCAGACGGTGATCGACGCCCAGCATTTCACTGCGGAGTTTGGCGAGGAGAACCGTCTGCGCACGGCTCACGGTACGGGCGCGGTACACGTTACCGGCCACCATCCGGGACTGCCCGACAAGGTAAGCACGAGCGATACCATGGTGGCGCAGTTTACGCCGGGAGGCGAGGTTTCACGAGTGGTGCAGGAGGGCAATTTCCGCTACCGGGAGGGAGAGGGTTCGAAGAACGAACCGGGAGGGAGAACCAGCTTTGCCGAGCGCGCCACCTACTCTCCACAGGAAGACGCACTGACCCTGCAAGGCAGCCCGAGGATTGTCGATGGCGGGATGACGGTGACGGCCGACAGCATTCGCCTGCTGCGGCGCAGCGGCGAAGCTTTTGCCATGGGCAATGTGAAGACTACCTATAGCGAACTGAAGGTGCAGCCCAACGGCGCACTGCTGGCGACCGCGGAGCCGATTCACGTGACCGCCCGAGCGATGAATGCGCTGCAATCCTCAGGGCTGGCGCACTACACCGGAGGGGCGCGACTGTGGCAAGGATCGAACATTGTGGAGGCGCAGACCATCGACTTCGATCAGAAGTTGCGCACCCTGGTGGCGCAGGGGGACCGCAAGCGCCCGGTCAATAGCGTGTTTCTCCAGGTGGACGACAAGGGCAAGGCTTCGACCATGCTGGTGACCGCACCGAATCTGAACTACGCCGATAGCGAGCGCGAGGCGCATTACTCGGGCGGGGTGACGGCGCATGGACAGGACGGGGTGATGACGGCCGAGCGGGCCGACGTTTATTTGAACGCGGCGAGCGCCGGGCCACGCGGGCTAGGAGTGAAGCCAGGGCTGGGGCAAGGCACAGCTCCAGGGATAAACTCAGGGCCGAGCCAGTTGGATCACATTATCGCCAACACGCACGTGCTGGTGCAGCAGCAGGAGCGGCGCGCCGAGGGCGAAAAGCTGGTGTACACGGCGGCCAGCGGCAGCTATGTGATCACCGGAGGCTCGCCGATGCTGAGCGATCCGGTCAACGGCACGGTGCGGGGCAATTCGTTGACCTTCTTCAGCCACGATGATAGGGTGGTCGTCGAGGGCGACGGTTCTTCGCGAGCCGTAACGCACACCCACGTTTCCCACTAATGCAGACGCTTTTCACCGAAGAGATCGGCAAATCGTACCGCGGCCGCCGCGTCGTCAATGGGGTTTCCCTGGCGGTGGATCGCGGCGAGGTGGTGGGACTGCTCGGTCCCAATGGCGCGGGAAAGACCACCAGCTTTTACATCATCGTTGGGTTGATTCCGCCGGATACGGGGCGGGTGATGATCGGGGACGTGGAGATCACCGACGTTCCGATGTATCTGCGTGCGCGCAACCACGGCATCAGCTATCTTCCGCAGGAGGCTTCGGTATTTCGCAAGCTGAGCGTGGAGGAAAACATTATGGCGGTGCTGGAGACACAACGCTCGACCGGGCAGGAGCGCTGCGGCAAGCTGGAGGGCCTGCTCGACCAGCTTGGCCTGGGTCACATCCGCAAGAACAAGGGCTATGCGCTGAGCGGAGGCGAGCGGCGCCGGGTGGAGATCGCGCGCGCGTTGTGCATCAATCCCACCTTCATCCTGCTGGATGAGCCGTTCAGCGGGATCGATCCGATCGCGGTACTTGATCTGCAGAAGATCATCTTCGGCCTGAAGGAGAGCGGGATCGGAGTTCTGATCACCGATCACAACGTCCGCGAAACGCTCTCGGTGGTGGACCGGGCCTACATCATTAACGAAGGACGCATCTTCCGCACGGGGACTCCGGAGCAGCTCGGCAACGATCCGGAAGTGAAGCGAGTTTACCTAGGAGAGAGTTTCACTTTGGTCTAGGGAAGCTTTTGACGGGCTAAGGTCTTTATGTAGCATTTTGATTGCCGAACCTCTGCATAGAACCGAACTTTCTAGTTTAGAATCAGCTTGGGGACACCTCCCCCTAATCGCTGGCGCATGGTATCTCTGCAAACAAGGCTGAACCTCAAGGTCACGCAACGCCAGATCCTGACTCCTGGACTGGTGCAGATGGTCAGCGTCCTGGCGCTCAATAAGCTTGAGCTGAAGGACATGATCAACGACGAGATGGTTGAAAATCCGGTACTGGATGAGTACTTGGAAGAGGTTCCGACCATCGACCAGATTGCTGCCCGCGAGGAGCAGCGCGAGCGCGACAGTGCCGCCGCGACCATAGAAGAGCCCAAGACCACGCCGGAGGAGCGCGATCCGTTCGAGGAAGTCGATTTTGGCTCATTCTTCAACGACTACCTGGACCCTGGATATCGCAGCAACAACGAGCTGGAGTCGATCGAGAAGCCTTCGTTTGAGAACTTCCTTTCCAAGCCGACGACCCTGACCGACCACCTGATGTGGCAGCTCGGCGCCATGCACGTGAAGGATGACGTGCTGGCGGCGGCAGAGCTGATCATCGGCAACCTGGGCGACGACGGCTACCTGTTATGTAGCGATGAAGAGCTGCTGGAGCAGGGTGCGGGCTCGTTAAGCGTGCTGGAGGGCGGTGCGGCACTGGAGCGGGAGCTGAGCGTGGGCGCAGCGCCGGTGGGCGGAGCTGGGGCCGGCGACGGGGAACGTCCCAAGCTGGTTCCCAAGCCGAACCCTCCGAGCAAGGCTCTGTTTGGCCGCGACGCGCTGCACGAGGCGCTGGACATTGTGCGGCAGATGGACCCGATTGGGGTGGCCGCGCGCGACCTGCGCGAGTGCCTGATGGCCCAACTGAAGGATCTGATGCGGGCACACGATGAGCGCGGCGGCGAGCCGGATATGCCCGAGCTGCTGCAAGACGCCATGGTGATCGCCGACAAGCATTTGCATGCGCTGCAGAACAAGCAGATCCGGGAGATTGGCCGGGCAATGAGTAAGAGCATGGAACGGGTGGAGCGCTGCGTGGCCTTGATCCGCACGCTGGACCCGAAGCCGGGACTGCGCTACAACGTCCCGGAGACGCGGTTGATCGAGCCCGACGTTGCGATCATCAAGCAGGGCGACGAGTACATGGTGGTGATGAACGACGAAGATATGCCGCAGCTCCGGCTGAACCCGACTTACAAGAAGATGCTGAGCAAGGAAGGCAACGAGAAGGACGTGCGCACCTATGTGAAGGAGCGCTACAAGTCGGCCATGCAACTGATCAAGAACATCGAGCAGCGCAAGCAGACGATCCTGAAGGTGTGCAACGCGATCATCGGGCGGCAGACGGAGTTCCTGGATTTTGGCATCGACTACCTGAAGCCGATGATGATTAAAGAAGTGGCGGAAGAGATCGGGGTACACCCTTCGACGGTGAGCCGGGCGGTGGCCAGCAAGTACGCCCATACCCCGCAGGGAGTATTCGAGCTGCGCTATTTCTTCAGCGAGAGCGTGAACGGACCGGAGGGCGGAGCTACGTCGCTGCTGATTCTGAAGCGCCGGGTGAAGAAGCTGATCGAGGAAGAGGATTCCTCCCGGCCTCTGACCGACGAGCAGATTACCCGTATTCTGCAATCGCAGGGAATCCAGGTGACGCGGCGGACGGTGGCAAAGTACCGCGAGGATATGAAGATTCCCTCGACGCATCAGCGGCGGACAAAAAGGTAAATTCCTTGCTTCCTCAGGTCCGCAAGACTGGCAGTGCATCCCCGCATCTGATATAACCAAACGCCCACGGTAATTTTTCCGTGGAGCGCGACGGTGCCCTCCAGCACCGAAAAGGGCTGGGGGAGCAAGTTGGTCCGCAGAACCCACCTTAGCCGCTAAAGAGGCGGCGAAGGTGGGGCACCCGAGGACGCATCTTCTGTGAAGGTGCTTTAGGGAAAACAAGGAGGAGAAATCGAATGATTGTGGATTACACCGGTAGGCAATTCGACATCACTCCCAAGATTCGCAAGGAAGTAGAGGCGGGACTGGCGAAGCTTGCAAAGATAGTGGGCGACAACTGTAGCAGTAACGTGATTCTGACGGCGGAAAAACAGCGCCGCATCGCCGAGATTACGTTGACGCGGCGAACTACGAAGCTGGTGGGCCACGGCGAAGCCACCGACATTATGGTTGCCATTGACGAGGCTCTGGAGCACATTGAAAAGCAGTACCTGAAGCTGAACACGCGCAAGCGCGACGTGAAGCGGGCGGAGAAGCCAGCCTGGAAGCGCGAGGCTCCGGAGGAGGAACTGCCGATTGCGGTTGGCGTGGCGGCGGTAGCAGCGGTTCCGGTGGTGGTGCATAAGTTTCCGGCCAAGCCCAAGATGACGGAAGCTCATCTGGTGAGGAGCCAGGAATCGGTGGCGCTGCAGCCGATGACGATTGAAGAGGCAGTGAAGGAGTGCGAATTCCGCGACCTTGGAGTCTTCATCTTCCGTGATAAAAAAAGCACTGTGCGCGTGCTGCATCGGCGCAAGGACGGCAAGCTGGAGCTGATCGTAGTGCCGTAGGGAAGGTGCGGGAATAGAGAGATTTCGGGTGAGCGTGCGCGCTGGCGAAGAGGGCCAATGGCGCACGCTCATTCGCGTTTCAGCTTACTTGAGATTTGGGGATACTCGAATGTAACCCTATCTTTGATTCAGAGTGCCAGTATGAGCTTTGTTCAGATTGCCTTCTGCTGCTAAATTACGCGTATGGCCCGTAAGCGCAAAGCTGATTCCATCCAAGCTTCTGACCCGTCCGCTGTAGAACTGGAGCGCAAGAGCGAAGGCCCAAAGACCAAGCTGGTGATGATCACCGGATTGAGCGGCTCGGGGAAGATCACCGCGCTGAAGGTCTTCGAGGACATGGGGTACTACTGCGTGGACAATCTGCCGGCAGAGTTGATCCCCAGCTTTGCCCAGTTGATTGAGGATACCCGCGATAACAAGAACGCCGCCATCGTAGTGGATATCCGCGAGGGCAGCCGCCTGGAGCAGCTTCCGGCGATTATTGGCGATCTGAAGAAGCGGCTGGACGTGAAGCTGATCTATCTGGACACCAGTGACAAGGTGCTGGTGCGGCGCTTCAGCGAAACCCGGCGGCCTCATCCCCTGGGTTCGGCGGCCTCGGTGCCGAGTTCGATTACGAGCGAGCGGCGACGGCTGGGGCCGATCCGCAACATTGCCGACCTGGAGATCGATACTTCGAAATTCAACGTGCATGAGTTGCGCACGCATCTGGTGGAGCTATTCAAGACGAGCGGGGACGAGCGGCAGCCACTGCTGGTTTCGATGCTGAGCTTCGGTTTCAAGAGCGGCGTACCGGAGAGCGCGGACCTGGTGTTCGACGTGCGCTTCCTGCCGAATCCGCACTTTATACCTGAATTCCGTCCCTACACGGGAAAACATCCGCAGGTGGCGAAATACATTCGCTCGTTTCCACAGACCCAGGAATTCATCGCGAAGGTGATGGATCTGTTGCTGTTTCTGCTGCCGCACTATGTCGCGGAAGGGAAGAGCTACCTGACCGTGGGCTTTGGTTGCACCGGCGGTCAGCACCGCTCGGTGTTCATGGCCGAGGAGATCAAAAAGCGGCTGGCCAAGGCGGGCTACCGGGTGAAGGTGGAGCATCGGGACAGCCCGAGATAGGGCAACGGGACTTCTGCTCGACGGCTTGGCCTGTTTTCAGGAGACCGCTTCCAGTAGAATCGAAGTTTGCACCGCAAATCCTGAGAATGCCAGATGGGCCTCCATCTATGGGCCTCCATCTAAATGAGTAGTTCATGCGCCGACTGATTCGCTTGATGTGGTACGTCCGGCCGTACTGGCCGCAGTTGATTGCCAGTGTCGGGCTGTTTTCGATGGTCGGACTGCTGGAAGCGTTTCGCGTGGCGCTGTTTCGTCCCATCTTCGATCGCGTTCTGACTCCGGAGATTCCGGGGCGTTCGATGGCGCTGTTTACGCTTCCGCACACGCGACACACAATCTATCTGGAGCAACTTGTTCCCAGCCATTTTCACAATCCCTGGACGGTGGTTGCGTTTGCGCTGATTGTGTCGGTCCTGCTCAAGGGGATCTTCGATTACGCAGGCACGTACTTGGTGAACTATGCCGGCTTCGGGTTGGTGACCGATCTGCGCAATGAGATTTACGGCAGCGTTCTACGGCGCTCGGCGGCATTTTTCCACAAGCATCCGACGGGGACGCTGGTTTCGGCGATCATCAATGACATCGACAAGGTGCAGTTTGCGATGTCGAGCGTGCTGGCGGAATTCTTGCAGCAGTTTTTCATTTTTGTGTTTACGGCCGCGCTGGTGATTGTGGCGGGTGGAAAACTGGCATGGATTCTGCTGCTGTTTGTGCCGGTGATTTTGTTCAGCTCGCGCAAAATTGGCAGGCAGGTTCGGCATACCACGCGGCGGGGCCAGGACAAGCTGGCCGAGATTCAGAACATTCTGCACGAGACGATCACGGGGAACCGCATCGTCAAGGCGTTCAGCATGGAGTTGTGGGAGACGACGCGCTTTAAGGCAGCGGCCAAGCGGCTGTTCTCGGCCAACATGCGCTACGTGGTGGCGATGGCGGTGAGCTCTCCGCTGATGGATCTGCTGGGGGCGGTCGCCATCGCGCTGCTGGTGAAACTGGGGCGCGACAGCATTAATCGCGGCACCATGAGTCTTGGCGGGTTCATGGTTTTTATCACCGCGACGATCAGTCTTTACCAGCCGGTGCGCAAGTTTGCGATGTTCTATAACAGTTTTCAGCAGGCGCTGGGAGCTTCGGAATCGGTCTTCACCTTCATGGACGCCAAGGACGAGGTGCGCGAGAAGGTACACCCGCGCAAGTTGCCAGGATTTCACGATTCGATCCGGTTTGAAAATGTACGGTTCTCCTACGGCGATGGGGACGACTCACGCGAGGTGCTGAAGGGCATCAACCTGGAAGTGAAGCCGGGCGAGATGCTGGCGATCGTGGGCGGAAGCGGCGCGGGAAAGTCCACGATGGTGCATCTGATTCCGCGCTTCTTTGATGTGACGGATGGGCGCATTCTGGTGGATGGCATCGATATTCGCGATGTGTCGCTGGCCTCGTTGCGCGGGCAGATCGGCATTGTGGCCCAGGAGACGATGCTGTTCAACGACACGGTGCGCAACAACATTGCTTACGGGCAGCCGAGCGTTTCGCAGCACGATGTGGAGCGGGCGGCGAAGGCGGCCTTGGCGCACGACTTCATCCTGCGGATGCCGGAGGGCTACGAGACGGTGATCGGCGAGCGCGGCTTCCGGCTCTCGGGCGGGGAGCGGCAGCGGCTGAGCATCGCGCGGGCGCTGCTGAAGAATGCGCCGGTGCTGATTCTGGACGAAGCCACTTCGGCGCTGGACTCGGAGAGCGAAGCGCTGGTGCAGACCGCACTGCAGAACCTGATGACGGGGCGTACAGTATTTGTCATCGCGCATCGTCTCTCGACGATTCGCCGCGCGGATCGTATTCTGGTGCTGGAGAACGGAACGATTGCCGACGAGGGCTCGCATGAGGATCTGCTGACGCGTCTGGGTACGTATCGCCGTTTGTATGAACTGCAGTTTATCGATCTCGACGCGCCCAAGCAGGACGCTGGCGTGGAAGAAGCCGGAGACTAATCATGGCGATCCGCTCGATGACCGGCTTTGCCCAGATCAAGGGGCAGCAGGGTAAGACCGCATACACGTTCAGCGCCAAGTCGGTGAACCATCGCTTTCTGGACCTGCATCTGCGTCTGCCAGGGAAGTCCGAGCTTTTTGAGCAACAGATGCGCAAGCTTTTCAAAGAGAAGATGCACCGTGGACACGTGGAAGTGTCGCTGAGCCTGGAGTACGCCGGGGCTTGCGGCATCAGCGTCAATCACGACCTAGTGGCGGGGTACGTGAAGGCGTTTCATGAGTTGAGGGATGAACTCGACCTGCACGGGGAAATGGATTTGAATGCGGTCTTCCGTTTGAATGGCGTGCTCTCGGCCGCCAGCGAGATGCCGGACGAGGCGGAGTTGCAGGAGGCGCTGCTGGCGGCGGCGGCCGAACTGATCGACCAGTTGAATACCAACCGGCGGTTGGAGGGCGACCACACGCGCACCGAACTGGAGGCGCGGATGGACCAACTGGAGCGTAACACGGGCGAGGTAGAAAAGCTGCGGGGCACGGTTCTGCAAGCGCATCTGGAGCGCATTCGCGCGCGCATGGCGGAGCTGCTGGAAGGCAAAGCCGATCCTGACCGCATATTGCAGGAGGCGGCGATGCTGGCCGAGCGCAGCGATGTGCAGGAAGAGATTGTGCGCCTGCTGACCCACGTCAAGCACTTCCGCGGCTTGCTGGAAGAGGGCGAAGATGTTGGCAAGAAGCTGGACTTCCTGTTGCAGGAGATGAGCCGGGAGGCAAACACGATGCTGTCGAAGACCACCGGCCTGGCGGGCGATGCGATGCGGATTACCGAGCTGGGGCTGGCGTTGAAGAGCGATATTGAAAAATCCCGCGAACAGGTGCAGAACGTAGAATGAGCGACGTTAGATTGAGAAACGTAGCATGAGCCTCGTCTTTATCATTTCAGCGCCCTCGGGCAGCGGTAAATCGACGCTGGTGAATGAAATCAAGCGCCTGGTGGACCGGCTCGAATTCTCGGTTTCCTACACGACGCGGCCTCCGCGCGGCAGCGAAGAAAACGGCCGTGAGTATTACTACACCAGCCGCGATGTCTTCGAACGCATGATCAAGAAAGGCGAATTTCTTGAACATGCCGATGTGTTTGGAAACTACTACGGCACGGCGAAAAAGTTTCTGGATGATGCGATAGTGCGCGGCCACGACCTGCTGCTCGATATCGATGTGCAGGGGGCATCGCAGCTCCAGAAAAGCTTGCCGGAGGCGGTCAGCATCTTTATTTTGCCGCCGACCAGACAGGAGTTGGAGAAGCGTTTGCGCCGCCGCAGCACGGCCGAACGGATGACCGATGAGGCGGTAATCCGATGCCGGCTGGAAACCGCGACGCGGGAGATTGAAAAATACCAGGAATACGACTACATTCTGGTGAACGACCGGCTGGACGATTCGATTGACGCGCTGAAGGCGATCATCCTAACCGAGCGTCTTCGGGCGGCTGGGCGTGAGCCTTCGCGAGCCGAAGAGCAGAAGCTTGCGGCGCTGGCGCAGGATCGCAGGTTGGAGAATGTGGAGGCCAATCTGGGCCCGATTCTGGAAAGCTTTCGAAGAACTACCGTGTAATTCACTGAAGGGCGATCCCCACATTCGCCAAAGGAAGGCGGATGTGGGCCACCAGAGGGCGCTGCGTTTGCAGATCTTTATGCGCTTGCCGACATCGAATCCAGATTGAAGACTGACTCAAAATGAAGATTGCACTGGGAGTTACGGGCGGCATCGCGGCGTACAAGGCGGCTGAGATTGCGCGCCGGTTGCAGGAGCGCGGCGTGCGGGTGCAGGTCGTGATGACCGCGGCGGCGCAGGAGTTTGTGCGTCCGTTGACCTTCGCGGCGCTTACGGGCGAGAAGGTGATTACCGAGATGTTTTCGCAGCGCGACTCGAACTCGACGCTGGACTCTTCGGTGGAACACATCGGGGTGGCGCAGTCGATTGATGCGCTGCTGGTGGCTCCGGCGACGGCGGCCACGCTGGCTCGCTTTGCCAACGGACTGGCGGACGATTTTCTTTCGACGCTTTATCTTGCGACCACGGCTCCGGTGGTGGTGGCTCCGGCGATGAACGTGAATATGTGGCGCCATGCGGCGACGCAAGCCAATCTGGCGACGTTGCGCGGGCGTGGCGTTACAATCGTCGAGCCGGGTGAGGGCTATCTGGCGTGCGGGTCGATTGGCGAGGGACGGCTGGCGGATACGGATGTGATTGTCGAAGCGGTGATGGCGCAGCTCGGGCGACGGGAAGAGCTGAAGGGCGAGCAGGTGTTGATCTCGGCAGGACCGACGTATGAGGCGATTGATCCGGTGCGCTTCCTGGGGAATCGCTCCAGCGGAAGGATGGGATATGCGCTGGCCGAAGCCGCTGGGCGGCGCGGGGCGCGGGTGACGCTGGTGAGCGGGCCGACGGCGCTGACGCCGCCTCCGGTGGAGGAGTTTGTGGCAGTGGAGAGCTGTGGGCAGATGCGTGAGGCGTTGCTGGAGCGCTTCGGCGGCGCAAGTATCACGATCATGACGGCGGCGGTGGCCGACTTTGCCCCGGTGCAGGTTGCGGGAGAGAAGATTAAACGCGAGGCGGCGCTGAAGCTTGAGTTTCAGCCCACGGCGGATATTCTTGCCGAGCTGGGTTCGAAGCGCGCGCCGGGGCAGTTGCTGATTGGATTTGCCGCCGAGACGCAGAATCTGATGGCGAACGCGCGCGGGAAGCTCGAACGCAAACATCTGGATGCGATTGTGCTCAACGACGTTTCGCTCCCTGGGCTGGGCTTTGGCTCGGAGCGCAATGCGGGCGAGATTATTACCGCCGATGAAGCGGTGGCGATTCCGGAGATGAGCAAGCAGGAGATGGCAGAGTGCATCCTGGATGTGGTGGTGAAGCTGCGAGCACGGCAGCAGACTCCAAAGGTGACCGCGTAGTATGGCAAAGGTTTTGGACGAACAGAGCAGGAAGGCCGTTGCGGCCCAGGTACGGTATTATCGCGAGCTTGGAATCTACGACCTGTACCGGCGCGAGACCCCGGAGGGTATGAGCTTCGGTGGGACGATTGCGCGCGAGGCGCTGGCGGCGATTGCGGAGGAAGCTGCGTTGGAAGTTTTTGGGGCGGAAATCGCAGAGGCCGAAACGGCAGCCAATGCCGAGCAGATTGCGGCCATGCTCAACGACAAGCCTAGCGCGCTACGCGTGATTCGCGAAGATATTGGGGATTGCACGCGCTGCAAGCTGAGCCAGGGACGCACCAATATCGTCTTCGGAGTGGGCGACGTGCAGGCGCGCATCATGTTTGTGGGCGAGGGGCCGGGTGCGGATGAAGACGCGCAGGGCGAGCCCTTTGTGGGCCGCGCCGGGCAGTTGCTGAACAACATGATCACTGCCATGGGGATTCGCCGGGAGGACGTTTATATCGGCAACGTGGTGAAGTGCCGTCCGCCGCAAAACCGCGCTCCGGAGCGCGATGAATGCGAGACCTGCGGTCCGTTCCTGATGCGTCAGATTTCCGTGGTGCGCCCGGAGATTATTGTGGCGCTGGGAGCCACGGCGGCAAAGTTTTTGCTGGGCGTATCGGACTCGATGGGGAATCTGCGCGGACATATTTACGACTTCCATCCCATTGTTCCGCGGGATGCGCCGGAGCGCGATCCTGATTTTACGACCAAGCTGGTGGTGACCTATCATCCGGCCTACTTGCTGCGCGATCCGCGGCAAAAGAAGGAAACGTGGCTGGATCTGCAGATGGTGATGAAGTACCTGGGAATGACGCCGCCGAAGCGCAACGTTGAAAGCAACCCCGAAGGGTGATGGACACGCCGGAAATCGTTGCTCAGGATGACACCTCAGGAACGAGCTCAAGAACAAAGACAAGGGCAACGGCCCCACTCAAGCCAAAAGAGGGCTTGAATGGGCCACCCGCCGAAGATCAATCCACAACCCACTCCGCACCCCAGCAGGCTTCGCTGCTGCCTGCGACGCAGGCGGTGTACTGCGATGTCGCGTTGCCGGTGCCGCTCGACGCGTTGTTTACCTATGAAGCAGGCGAGCTGGAACCGGTTGCGGGCGGGCGGGTGGTGGTGCCGTTTGGCCGGGGGGCGGAGAAGAAGCTTTCCGGCATCGTTACGCGAGTTCATTGCGAGCCTCCGGAGACACGCAAGCTCAAGCGGGTATTGCAGGTGCTGGACTCGGTTCCCGTGCTCGATGAAAACCTGCTGGCGCTGGGGCGCTGGATCGCGCAGTACTATCTTGCTCCCATCGGCGAGGTCTATCGCACCATGCTTCCGCTGCAGGCTGAGTTCCGGCAGGCGTTCGGCTACCGGATTACCGAGCTTGGCGCGGAGGCACTGTTCGACGCGGCGGAGGTGAGTTCTTCGCTGCGGGCGCAGAAAGATCCCGAACACCAGATGAGCGAGTATGCGGCGCTGGACGCGCTGGCGGAGGGAGAACTGGTGCGCGAAGAGCGGCTGCGCTCGGTTAGCGGCGCCTCGCGCGAGGTGTTGCGCACGCTGCAACGGAAGAGATGGATTGTGCGCGAGGATCTCTCCGGGGTGAGGGATGCGCGCAGGCTGGTGAAGATTGCGGTGTTGCGCGAAGCGTTATGCGAAAAGCCGGGCGAGGCATTACGCGAACCCCAGGACGAGGCGAAGGCGCTGAAGCTCAACGCGGCGCAGCAGCGTATTGTGGATCTACTGCGTGCGGCGCAGGGGCGCATGCGGATGGAGGATCTGCGCGAAGCGGGGACTTCGCCGAGTTCGCTGAAGACGCTGGTGAAGCGCGGCATGGTCGAGATTGTGGAGGAGGCGGCCGAGCGGGCGATTCCGACGATGAAGCCGCGCAGCACGCTGGAGTTCCTGTTTACCTCCAAGCAGAAAGAAGCGCTGCGGGAGATTCGCGGCAGCGTGGAAGAGCGGCGCTTCCGGGTTGCGTTGCTGCACGGGGTTACCGGCTCGGGAAAGACAGCGGTGTACCTGGCGGCGATGCAATCGGTGCTGGCGGCGGGGCGAGGCTCGATTCTGCTGGTGCCCGAGATCGGGTTGACTCCCGGTGTTGCCGCCGATCTGCATAACATTTTCGGCGATGAGGTTGCGATTCTGCATTCGTCGCTGAGCGATGCGGAGCGCGCCGAGCAGTGGCACCGCATCCGGCGCGGCGAAGCGCGGATTGCGGTGGGCACGCGCTCGGCGATCTTCGCGCCGGTGCGCGAACTGGCGCTGATCATCGTCGATGAGGAACACGACAACAGCTATAAGCAGGAGGAGACGCCGCGCTATCACGGGCGCGACGTGGCCGTGGTGCGCGCCAAGGCGTTGAATGCGACCGTAGTGCTGGGCTCGGCGACGCCTTCGCTGGAGAGCTACTACAACGCGACGCACACTAAGTATGAGCTGATCGAACTGCCCGACCGGGTGCAGGAGCGTCCGCTGCCGGAGGTGGAGCTGGTTGACATGCGGGCGGAGTTTCAGGCGACGGGCAAGGAGAGCGTGCTGTCGCGCAGGTTGATTGAGGAGACCACGGCGAGCCTGGATCGCGGGGAGCAGGCGATGATTCTGCTCAACCGGCGCGGGTACTCGGCGTGGGTGATGTGCCGCGCCTGCGGAGATACTTTGCAGTGCCGCGACTGCGCGGTGGCGATGACGTATCACAAGCGTCAGCAGCGGCTGCTGTGCCACTACTGCGGCTACCAGCAACCGGTGCCGAAGAGCTGTCCGAAGTGCGGCAGCGAGTATGTGCAGTTTCTGGGGACGGGCTCGGAGAAACTGGAGGATCTGCTGCATACGGTGTTTCCCAAGGCGCGGATCGGGCGCATGGACCGCGACACGGTGCGCGGGCACGACGATTTCGAGCGGATGCTGAGCAGCTTCCAGGCGGGCGAGATCGATCTGCTGGTGGGTACGCAGATGATCGCCAAGGGGCATGACGTGCACGGGGTTACGCTGGTGGGCGTGGTGGGCGCGGATACGGCGCTGGGGTTGCCAGATTTTCGCGCCGCCGAACGGACATTTCAGTTGCTGACCCAGGTGGCAGGTCGCGCGGGGCGCGGTGAGATGCTGGGCAAGGTGGTGCTACAGACGCATTTTCCGGATCACTATGCGGTGCAGTTCGCGGCGCGCCACGACTACCATGGCTTTGCGGAAAAAGAGCTGCGCTTCCGGGGATGGATGCACTATCCGCCGTTCGACGCGCTGGCCAACATCGTGGTGCGCAGTGAAAAGCAGGACGAGGCGCTGCGCTACTCTGGGCTGCTGGGGCGGTGGTTTGAGCAGGTGCGGCATGAGGGAGTGCGGGTGATGGGGCCGGCTCCGGCGCCGATTGTGCGGCTGAAAAAAGATTACCGCTTTCACTTTGTGCTCAAGGCGGGCAGCCGCGAGCGGCTGAACTTCGTGCTGCGTGCGATGCTGGCCACGGCGCAGCAGCAGAAGATTCCGCGGACGAACATTATCGTGGATGTGGATGCGATGTCGCTGACGTGAGGCCAACAGCGGAGAGCGGCTAGTCGCTCATTGGTGACATATGGTTGACGATGGAGTTTACGCCAACCGCCTTCACGTAGTACTTTGCGCCGCTCGGAACGCTGTACTGGGAGAGATCGGCCGAGGTTGCGGTGTTGGCAATGTCGTCGGTTACCAGCGTCAGAGCGTTCCCGTCGCTGCTGGCATAGAGCGCAAAATGATCGATCGTATTCAGGGAGGTCAGCGAACTGCTCGCCAAGACGCTCCAACTCAGCGTGGAGCCGTTGACTTCGGGCCGGCCTACGCTCATGCAGTTGTCAATGCCCGTCTCGATTTCCGTGCCTTCCTCGTAGTCGTTCCAGGTAACAAGTTGCAGCGACTCCAACTGATTGGTCTGTGAGTAGAAGTTGTTGATTTCCTTGAAGGTGTTAATCCAGGTGCTTCCACAGTTCTGATTGATGATCCGGTTCATGCTCCAGGCAGCCAACGTGTCGTTGAAGCCCTTCTTGGCGGAAGCGAAGGTGTGCTCGGCCCTATGCGACAGCGCAGTGCTATAGAAACCGTCGAGATAGCTCTGGCCCCAGTCGTTCGGATCGCCAAAGTTGCCCACCCAACTGAAGGCGCCATCAGATGGCGCGACAGTGAAGCCCGAGGCGTTCTCAAAGACGTAGACCGGGTTGCCCGGAACGGACGCCCGCACCGTGTCCCAGTTGACCACCAGATTTTCCACGCCGAAGAAGGGATCGACGGGGCGGCCGCCTTTGAGCATATAGGCCGGGGAGCTTTGGTAATTTGTCTGGATGTAGTTGAGCGACGACACCACCCAGGCGGTCGGATCGCCGGAAACGCCACCGGCGTCGAGCATGACCGCAACTTCAAAGCCGGGATGTTTGACGGCTTCCTGGAAGATCAACTGGGTCGCGGTGTTGAGGTTGGCGTTGTTCGGTCCATACCAGTCGATGACCATGCCATTGATTCCGCGCGAGATCATATCGTTGACCTGGAGGTCCACCTGCGCGGCGCTCCAAGAGGTGTAGCCGACGTTCCGGTGGGAACTGTTGCCAAACCACGGCATGAGATGGGCATACACCTTGGCGGTCGCGCCCGCATACAGCAGGTTGTGAACATCCACTTTGCTAACGTTAGTGGGTTTTATATTGCCGTCCGACCAGCCAGGGAAACTCGATGTCGCGCTCGTGTTGTTGCCGGTTTCGGCAGCCAGTGTCGTTGCTGTTGGCGTTGCGGTTTGCGAAGAGGAGGAGTCGCTCGAAGTCGATTGACTACCTTGGACAGAGTTATTCCCGCCACCGCAAGCGACGCTGAGAGACAGAGCAAGCATGAGTGTGCCGAAGAGCAGTTTGTTCATATGAGTCCCAAGTGAAGAACTGGTCAGCGCGAAGAATGTCGTTGTGCACTGACATTTCCACTATGGGCGAGGCTGGAAGACAAATGGATTGGATGAACGCCCTAAGAAACTTAGGTAAATTTCTCTAGGTGATAGGCAGTAGGACTAAAGTGCGGATTTCTGAGTAGACGAAGTTTGGTAATAGGGAGAACGGTGGCCGCATTCATAAGCGCCTGTGGGGGCGTCGCGCGGGGGGCTTCGCTTGGTGCAGAAGGACGCCGTAAGGCAAGGGCGAAGGCAAGGCTCGGCGCCTTAGACCCCTGCTGACTGGCCGTCCGCGGCTGCCCCAGGCCCTACGGGCAACGTTACTGAGAATACAGTTCCACTGCGCGTTCCGTCCGTGTTGGAACGCACCCGGATGCTTCCTTCGTGCTTGTCGATAAGTTGCTTGCTGACCCACAGTCCGAGGCCGGTCCCGGTTGTACCTTTCGTGGTGACGAAGGGCTCGAAGATCTGCCGCCGCACACTCGCACTGATGCCTTTGCCGTTGTCAGCGATGGTGACTCGGACGCAGCGGTGGCCGTTGTTGAGGGCCGCGCCAGTAGACACCCGCAACTTGATGACGCCTTTTTCACCGATGGCATCCAAGCTGTTGGCCAGGAGGTTGGAAAAGACCTGCCGCAACTCGCCAGCCACGGCGGTAATTTCCACGTCCCCATCCCATTGCTTCTCGACGACGGCCTGCTTGGCTTTGATCTTGCCGCCTAGCACGTCAATCGCCGATTGCAGCACGGCATTGACGGAGGTTCGTGCAGGTGCCGTTGACTCGCGATAGAAGCCTAACGATTGCTGCGTGATGTGTGCGACCCGCTTCAACTCCTCGTCGGCGATCTCAAGGTATCGGCGCGCGGAATCGGGCATTTCGTTGGTTGCCTTGGCGAGGTACAGCAGGTTCGTCACAGCTCCCAGCGGGTTGTTGATCTCGTGGGAGATGGATGCTGCCATGCGGCCTACAGAAGCCAGCTTCTCGCTGCGGATCAGCGCCTCCTCGGCCTGCTTGCGCACGGTGATGTCGCGGAGGATGACGGTGTAGAGGCGCTCCCCGTTGGCTTGTACTTGGGAAATCGTGGCTTCGATCGGGAACTCTTCGCCGTTGGAGCGGAGGGCAGATAGGATGGCCGGCGAAGTCATGGAACGTGCGGTTGCGCCCTGGATTCCAAAGTGCCGAAGGTGTTCGCGATGGGCATCACGCATGGCTTTCGGAATGAAGCGGTCGAGCGAGGAGCCGAGCGCTTCTGATGCCGGACACTGAAAGATCGCTTCCGCAGCTCGATTGAAGACGACGATGCACTGATGCTCATCGACCGAAACCACCGCGTCCATCGCGGAGCCGATGATGCCTTGCAGTTTGGCCTGGCTGGAGCGCAAGGCCTCTTCGGCCTGCTTGCGCTCGGTGATATCCACGACGACCACGATGAGGCGGCTACCTTCGCCATGACCTAGCAGCGGTTCGTAGGTGATGGCGTAGAACCGATTGCGTCCCCCATCACCAGTAGCTTGCCGAACTGGAACGGTTAATTCATAGTTCACACGCTCGCCGGCAAAAGCCCTGTCCAGCCGTGGGCTGATCTGGTCGTAAACGTGGCCCATCACGTCCGGCACACGCTTGCCTATGATGTCGGGGGTGCTGAGGCCCAGCACCTCGGCATAGGCAGCGTTGGCGTAAAGGTAGCGGCGATCATTGCTAAGCATGACCAAGCCGACGCGCGAACTCTCGGTGACGGTGCGTAACAGCACCTCACGCTCCCGCAGTGCATCTTCTGCCTGCTTGCGTTCGGTGATGTCGGTGTGAATCCACATCCGGCCAAATGATTTTCCATCTACTTTCAAGGGGGCGAAATCCCTTAGGCATGTTTTCCCACCCTGCATGGCAAGTTCTTCGCTCGTTACCGGTTCTGCTCGATCGAGTATTTCCCGAATGCGAGCGACGGCCTGGTCAGGATGGCGGTAAGCATTCTTGATCTTGTCGAGCATTTCACCGGAGGCATACCCCGCGAGGTCTGCGGGCGCGTCCTCCAAGCCGAAACGGTCGCAGAATGCCCGATTGGCGAATTCGACGCGCCCCTCATCCGTTACAAGCAGGACGCCGGAGTACATGTTGGAGAGAATAAGGTAGAAGCGTTGCAGAGTGGTCTGCAGAACACTCTCGGCCCGCTTGCGCCCGGTGATGTCCATCACCACGCCAAACGAGCGCACAACGTTTCCGTTCTCGTCGCGCTCGGAGCGGCCACGCGCCTCGACCCAGCGGACCTCGTCGTTCTGCCCCAGCACGCGGTATTCGGAGCGAAGGTCCACGCCTTGCTCCAAACTCGCACTGAACATGGCCTCTGCCTTCGGAAAGTCTTCGGCAAGCACGCGCCGGGCCCAGACCTCGTGGCTGGCGGGCGTTGACTGCGGTTCATAGCCCAGCAGCCGGTACATCTCATCGTTCCAAACGTTTTCGTCGCTGGCGAGATTCAAGTCCCAGGTCGCCATACTGCCTGCATCAAGGGCGAGGCGCAGCCGATTCTCGTTGTCACGCAGGGTATCTTCTGCTCGCTTGCGTGCGGTGATGTCGTTGTTGGTTTCCATGATGGCGCAGACTTGCCCACTCTGGTCGTGCTGCGCTACCCAGCGGCTGGCCACCACGATGCGGTTGCCGTCCTGACACGTGTGGATGAGATCGCCCTCCCAGTGTCCCACTCGCAGGATGTCGGCTTCGATCTCGGCCAATGGCTTCGGAAAGACGGTGCGGAGCAGATCGTGCGAGACTCTGCCGATGGCCTGCTGTTTGGAGAAGCCGTACATCTCCTCTCCGCCGTCGTTCCAGTATTGGATCGTCCCATCGAGGTCACGGACCAGGATGGTGTCATGGGCGAGGTTGAGCAGTTCAGCCTGCGCGCGCAGGGCTTCTTCAACCCGTTTCTGCTCGCTGATATCCGTGTTTGTCCCAAACCAGCGGACGACCTTGCCCGTAGCGTCTTTGACCGGCATCACGCGGGTCAGGAAGGGGCGAAATTCTCCGTTGGCTCCCCGCAGCGGGAAAACCATATCGAAGGGCTCGGCAGTCGCAATTGAAGCCGTCCAGCGCTCCATCACTTTGGGCAACGCGACGGGATCGTGGACTGACTGCCAGCCCCAGCCTTCCATCTGATGCGAGGTGGTGCCAGTGTACTGATACCAGCGCTGGTTGTACCAGAAGATCCAGCCTTCGGCATTTGCCATCCAGGCCAACTGCGGAATTCCTTCGGCCAGCGCTCTGAACTGGGCCTCGCTCTGTTGCAAGGCTTCATCGGCGCGGAACTTGGACAAAGCCGTAGCCAGGTATCCTGCCAACCTCTCCCACAGGGCGATGACCTCTGCCGAGAAACGCCCTTTTTGCCGGTCGTTCAATTGGAGGAGTCCAAATCGCTCTTCCCCAACGTGCAAGGGAATCAGGGCCACCGACTCGTATCCCTCACCATTGCACCGGTTGCGCGTTCTGGACTGCCGATCGGCCTCAGTGGTGCCAGCGAGCAACTCGGTTGTGCTGTTGGTCCAGAAACTGCCTTGCGCGGTGAAGAATGGCTTCGAGGGCTCAAAACGTCCGCAGATAACGTTTCCGCACATGCACTCAATGAGAGGATTGCCACCGGCGTCGCGAACGACCTCGCCGGAATCATCCCGGGCACAAAGCTTGCTCTCCGCAAGGACGAACTCTTTAGAAAATCCTCGGGCTTCAAAATATGGAAAATCGTCCCCTTCACGCAGTCGAATGCCGACCGCCTGGCAGCCGGATCGCTCCTGAAAGAAGGTCGTTGCCCGCTGAATCAAATCCCTGGTTCCCTGGCTCCGGTTCACCAGCCCGAGGAATTCAATCGTCGCCTCACGCTCTTCTTCGGCTCGCTTGAGCGCGCTGATGTCGTTGAAAACGATTGCCACCTGCCGCTGTTCTGGTTCGCCGACGCGATAGGCACGCACGTCGTAATAGCGACCTAACGCTTTGGCTTCGTTCAAGAAATGCGCCGGTTCCCCGGTTAAGGCAATTCTTCCGTAAATCTCAAACCAATGGGCCTCATGGGCCGGGGCAAGCTCACGCATGAGTTTCCCCTCCGCATTATGCAGGCCGGTTTGCGCTTCAAAAGCCGCGTTGATCTTCAGGAATCGGTAATCGGCAGGTCTGCCCTCGGAGTCAAAGATCATCTCGATGACGCAAAATCCTTCGTCCATCGAGTTGAACAAATTGCGATACCGCTCTTCACTCTCGCGTAGCGCCTCCTGGGCCTGCTTGCGTTCGGTGATGTCCTGAATGATTGAGGTGCGGTACGACGTTCTTCCCTTGGCATCCTTGACCGGAGAGGAGGTCAAATTCACCCAAACAGGCGAACCATTGCGATGGAGGTAACGCTTCTCGATCTCGTAGGACTCGCGCTCGCCGCGCAGCATCGCCTCCAGAAGCGGGGTCTCTCGCTGGTAGTCTTCGCGATACGTGATTTGCTCACATGTTTTGCCGAGAAGTTCGCTCTCGCTATAACCCAGCATCCGGCACAGGGCGGCATTGACCATGAGGAGGCGGCCATCGACGGCCACCTGCACGATGCCAACGGCAGCGTGTTCGTACATGGAACGGAAGAGTTCCTCGCGCCGAAACTGCCCTGGGCCAGCGCTGGAGGCAGAAGGGGGTGCGGAGTCCGCCGAGGTCGACTCATCGCGATCTTGCTCGTCCTGCGTATTGCCGATACCTACCATAAGGGCCCTAAGAACTCAGCGGGACGGCTGCACTTCCTACGCCAGCCAGGTCGAGAGAATGTTGCTCATATTAAGTGCGGCGGAGCGCAATCAGGCTATGCCATGAGGGTATTGAGCGTCTGTCCGGTAACAGACATTCAGGGCAGCCGTAAACGATTAAATTCATCGCGCATAATCCCATGGCATTCGCAAGCGACATGATCTGGGCAATTCGCCTTAATTGTACGATGAGTCAGCCATTTAGGCGACGCATTGGTATCAGAAAAACACCCGATAATCTGCATGCTTCGTGGCGGAGGAACTGGCATGGATCGGCTACAGGACAGTCGGCTACGGTAAATCGCTACGGTGGACCGCTACGGTACAACGCTACGGCACAACGACGCTGGTGGCTGCCCCTAGCGGCTGCCGTGTTTGATCATGCGCGCGACCTGGGGGAAGGAGGAGTTTGCCACCGGGGCGGGGGTGAAGGTGAGAATCAGCATGGCGAGGGCGAGCAGGGCCATCCAGCGGCGGCGGCGTCCGACCCCCGGCCACTGCGGGACGCTGGGCTGTTGCAGGCCGCTCAGGGCCAGCAGGATGGCCCAGATCATCCATCCTACCCAGAAGAACCAGGCCATTGCGACCAGCGATGCGACCATCGCCCAGGAGAGAAATCTGTGCAAGGCGGGCGAGACGGCAAAGACGATGTGTCCGCCATCGAGTTGTCCGCCGGGAAGCAGATTCAGAGCGGTCGCCAGCATTCCCGCCCAGCCGGCGAGGGCGACCGGATGCAGGTAATAGTGGGCGAGGCCGGGTCCGCCGTGGTGCAGCAGGGCGTGCGCGATGTGGAAGATCAGCGGGAAGCCGAACTGTAACTCCGGATCTGAAGCGCCCACGACGGGATGCGACATCGCGAGGCCGGCAAACATGGTAGGGACGGCTACTACAAAGCCTGCGATGGGACCAGCAATGCCGATATCAAGGAGCGCGGCGCGCGACTCGATGTGGCCGCGGATGCGGATGAATGCGCCGAGGGTTCCGATCAGTGTGGGGGCGGGAATGAAGTATGGCAAGGTGGCGCGCACGCCGTAATGGCGACAGAAGAAGTAGTGCCCCAACTCATGCGAGAGCAGGATGCCCATAATCGATAGGGAAAAGGGAACGCCGAGCAGAAGTTGGCGCGGGTTCTGCCAGAGCCACTGCACTGGAAACAGAGGGAGGAGTTCGTCGCCGCTGGCAAAGGCTTCAAGGTGGTGGTTGAAATTGAATTGCAGGCGGGAGCCGACCAGGACCGTGGTGCAAAAGGTTAAGAGCAACAAGAGCAGCGGCAGACGGTAGCGAAGCCGTGGAGCGTACTCATGAGAACGCTCGCGAGAACGCGCCGCAGTATGCTGAAGCAAGGAGTCGGAGATGAATTCAGACATCGGGGAGACGCTCGCGGACACAAGGCGGCACCGGAGCAGGTGTCCGGCAGCGCGGGACTAATCGATCGATTGCAGTTCCTTGCCAGGCTTGAAGCGAACGGCTTTTCCCGGAGGAATGTTGACCTCGGCGCCGGTACGCGGATTGCGTCCGATGCCGGTTTTACGCGGGCGCACGTTGAAAACGCCAAAGCCGCGCAGTTCGATGCGGTCGCCCTGGGCAAGAGCCTTCTTCATGCTCTCAAAGACGGTTTCCACGGCGCGCTCGGCCTTCGTCTTGGTGACCCCGGTGCGGTTTACCACTTCGTTGATGATATCGAGTTTAATCAAGCGATCGGCTCCGGCGCTTCAGATTGAAAATCAAGGGCTTACTCTTACTAGTGATGCTAGAAAATACGGGGGGCGTTGTCAATGGAGTTTGTGGCGCGCGTCCCCGCGTGTATCCCAAGCCTGCGCCTGCTGGTGGCAAAGAGGGGCAAATAGTAACACGGCTGCTTCTCCGGGCGGAATAGCGAATGCTAAGATGAGCTTACAAGCACAACAACGAAATAAAGGACCCGGCGAAATGGCGATAAAGAGCGACCGTTGGATCAGGGAGATGGCGCAGACGAAGGAGATGATCAGCCCGTTCTGCGAGAAGCAGATGCGGGAGGGTGTCATCAGCTATGGGCTTTCCTCCTATGGCTACGACCTGCGGGTGGCCGATGAGTTCAAGATTTTTACCAACGTAAACTCGGCGGTGGTGGACCCGAAGAAGTTCGACGAGCGCTCGTTTGTCAGCGTGCGCGCCGACAGCATTCTAATACCGCCGAATTCTTTTGCTTTGGCACGCTCGGTGGAATACTTCAAGATTCCCCGCGATGTGCTGACCATCTGCGTGGGCAAGTCTACTTACGCACGTTGCGGCATCTTGATTAACGTCACTCCCTTCGAGCCGGAATGGGAGGGCTTTGTCACGCTGGAGATCAGCAATAGCACGCCGCTGCCGGCCAAGATTTATGCCAACGAGGGGCTCTGCCAGATCCTGTTCTTTCAGGGCGACGAACCCTGCGAGGTCAGCTACAAGGACAAGGCGGGGAAGTATCAGAACCAGACCGGCATTGTGCTGCCTAAGCTATAGATGAGGACGCAATAGATGAAAACGCTGCGCCTTCGCCTTCGTTCGGCCGCAATCGAGAGCTCTTCCGCACTCGGGGCAGACCCGGCGGTGCTGGAGGCAGCCGCGATTGTTCGCCGCGGCGGGCTAGTGGCGTTTCCTACCGAGACGGTTTATGGGTTGGGGGCCAACGCTACGGACAGCGATGCGGTAGAGAAGATCTTTGCCGCCAAAGAGCGTCCGCATTGGGACCCGGTGATTGTGCATGCGGCGGATGTGGCGGGAGCGCGCAGGGTGACCCTGGCGTGGCCGGAGGCCGCCGAACGGCTGGCAGCAGCTTTCTGGCCCGGCCCGCTGACGATGCTGCTGTCGCGCACGGAGGCGATTCCGGATGTTTGCACGGCAGGGCGCGAAAAAGCGGGAGTGCGGGTGCCTTCTCATGCCGTTGCGCTGGCCCTAATCCGCGCGGCGGGAGTGCCGGTGGCGGCGCCGAGCGCCAATCGATTCGGGCATACCAGTCCGACCACGGCAGAGCATGTGCTGGCCGACCTGGACGGGCGCATTGACGCCATCCTGGACGCGGGCGCCTGCGATGTCGGCGTCGAATCCACGGTGCTGGACCCCACTACCGATCCAGCTATCATTTATCGCCCTGGAGGAATTACCGCCGAGCAGATTCGCCGCGTACTGGGCGATGTGGTGGTAGCCGAGCGCGCGATTTTGGCGGAAGCGCCGCCGGAGACGTTGGAATCTCCCGGTCTCGGAATACGGCATTATGCGCCGCGGGCGCGGCTGATTCTGGTGGAGAGCGAAGCTGAACTTAGCCGGGTTCTGGAGCAGGAGGCGGGCGAAGAGCGGGTGGGAGTGTTGTTGCCTCAGGGGTGGGCTTCGCCAGGATGGGCTGCAACAGGATGGGCAGCAGCAGGCGCGAGGGTGATCGCGCTACCGTGGGGCAGTTGGAACGAGCCGGAATCGCTGGCCCGCGAACTGTATTTGCAGATGCGCGCGCTTGACGATCGCGGGGTCGATGTAATCGTTTGTCCGATGCCGCCCGCGGATGGGATCGGACTGGCGATACGGGATCGGCTGCGCAAGGCGGCCAAGTAGAAAAGCCCGCACCAGGGCGGGCTGTGAGACGATCGCATTCTTACTTTACTTCTGGTTTCTTTCCTTCTTATTTCTTGATTTCTTCGGCTTCTTTAAACATGTATCGAATGCTGGATTTGTAAATCAAGAGGTTGGATTCACCGTTGGCGCGGTTGAGTTTGATGCAGTTCTTGTCGTACCACTCGATGATCCCGCGCAGTTGTTCTCCCTCGCGGGTGACCACGACCATCGCAGTTTTGCTCTGCATCTGCTTCTGATAGTAGAAATTTTCCGCGTGGGTCTGTTCCGCGGGCGCAGGTTTCATGGCTGCCCCCATGGGGGCGCGTTCGGGGGAGCGTACTGGCCGTTCGCGGCGCTCGGCGGCGGCTTCGGTTACGCGAGCCTGCTCGCGGGTCAGGGAAGGACGGATCAATTTGCGGTTGCCAAAGCTCTCCGGTTCGGGCGCCCGAACTGCTGCGGTAGAGTCAGGTCCGTTTCTCATACAAGTCCCCCATCGGGAGTATTAAAAAAGGCGCTGCAATGCACACTGAGAACTCCTCCGCTGCGGACACAGAAGCGCACACTCATGAGGACGAGCGGGAGCTGATTTCCTGGAAGAGGGTTACAGTGATTCGTGTCTTCTACCGTACCATAGGCGCAGGGCGAAAAACAATAAAAACTCTTAGCCCATTGGCTGTGACGAAGGTGAGTGGCTCGGGGATGCCAGTGACGTTGGTGGGAGGCGGAGAAAGTCTTGGCGGGGGTGTCAAATCTCGATGGAACTGGAGAATGCGTCGAGAGAGAGCGAGCGCAGCAGGTTGCGGCGCATGCCGTTCTGCACATCGCCGAGGCCGTCGCTGGCGCGCACGATCCAATCAAAACCGATCTGCCCGGCGATGGCGGCCAGTTCTGTTTGCAGATCCTGGTTGCGCATCAGTTCAACCGAGCCCGCCTTGAGAAAGATCAGGTCTTCGAGAATCGAGTAGAGCACGGAAATCAGCAGGTCGGTCTTGGTTTTGCCCTCGCCCCCGGCGCGGTAGGACTCGGTGGCGCGGAAGAGGGCGGAGTGGTCGTTTTCGCCCATTGCCGTGGTCAGCAGCAGCAGCGCGTCCTTGCGCGCGGTGAGGTATGCGGTGAGATCAAAGCTGCGGGCGCGTCCCACGGCGCCGGCGCAAAGCCTCGCCACCAGGATTTTCTGCGCGGCTGTCCATTCGGTGCGCAGGGCGAGATCCTGGCCGATCTCGTCGGCAGACAGAGGCGCCAGACGGAGGGTGATGCAGCGGGAGCGAATGGTGGGGAGCAGGGCGTTTGAATTTTCCGCCAGCAGAAACAGTGTGGCAAAGTCGGGCGGCTCTTCCAGAACCTTCAGCAGGGCATTGGCCGCCTCTTTCATGAAATTCGATTCGGAGAAGATGTAGAACTTCTGGCGGCCCTCGCGAGGGCGATAGTACATTTCGACGATGACGTGGCGTACCTGGTCCACTTTGACGAGCATTTGCGGGGGATCGGGAGGAATGATCAGGACTTCGGGATGGGTCTGGACGAAGATGCGGGTCTCGCGCTTGTCGCTCTCGCGCAGATTCTCACGGGTTTCCACGGCTTCGGCAAAGCGCTGATCGAGGGCATCGGCCTGGGCGATTCGCTCGCAGTTGCGGCAGAGGCCGCAGAAGTCGGGCAGGCCATCGTCGGCTAGGGGTCGTTCGAGGCAGTTGACGGCCTTTGCGACCATCTGGGCCAGGGTGAATTTCCCCGCGCCGCGCGGGCCGGTGAGGATGACGGCGTGGGGGAGATGGTCGCGGGCGATCATCTGGCGCAGGCGCGAAACCGTAGTGGCATTTCCGCGGAACTGATCGAATCCCATGGCTAGTCCTGCCTGGGCAGCAGGCGCTCGCGCACTACGGCCACGATGTCCTGATGGACAGCGTCCTTGGGTCGGCGGGCGTCAATGGTTACGACGCGCCCGGGTTCGCGATGAGCGATAGCCATGAACTGCTGATGGACACGCTCGAAGAATGCGTGATTTTCTTGCTCGAAGCGATTCTCGTCCACCTCGCGTCCGGCGTCGAGATTCCTTCGCCGCGCCCGCGACACGCTGGCTGCCACGTCATTGTCGAGCAAGAGGGTGAGATGGGGCTGCAGCCCCAGGCAGAGTACGCGATGGAGGGTCAGCACGGCATCCACGCCAAGCTGCCTTCCTGCACCCTGGTAGGCCTCGGAGGAGTCAGTGTAGCGGTCGCACAAGACCCATGCGCCGCGATTCAGCGCGGGGTGAATCACCTCGGAGATCTGCTGCGCGCGGGAGGCGAACATCAATGCCAGTTCGGCTAACGGAGCCAGCCCTTGGGTGCGCGAATCGAGCAGAATGCCGCGAACGCGCTCGCCCATCTCGGTGCCTCCGGGCTCGCGCGTGGTCAGTACTTCCAGGCCCCGCTCACGCAGAAAGTCGGCGAGCCTCTGCTGGTGCGTGCTCTTGCCGCAGCCATCGAGGCCCTCGAAGGTGATGAATTGTCCGCCTTTTGCTTTGTGCCACACAGAGGAATGATAACAAAGCGGGAGGGTGCTGGTTGAATCGCCGGATGGCGCATCTGTTAAACTCGAAAACTTATAGCCGCAGGCGAGCTTTTGGTTCCGCGACCGGGAGCGGATTGGCGCTTCCCGGGCCTGCCGAACTTTTCATGCTCAGGCGAATTCTTTACAGGAGTTGCAATGCGAAAGTTGCGTTGTGCATGGCTGGTGGTGGTTCTGGGAGCGGCGTCCGCGTTGGCGCAGAGTGGGCCGGCGCAGAGCAGTTCGATTCGGACCTCGGGCTTTACGGTGGTGGAGACGCTTGCGGTGGATGCGACTGAGGCGCCGCGCAAGGTGTTTCATGCGCGGCTGACGATTCCGGCGACGGAGGGCGACTTCGTGCTTCTGTACCCGAAGTGGATTCCCGGAGAACATGGCCCTACAGGGCCGGTGGTGGACACGGCGGGAATCTATTTCCGGGCAAATGGCGAGGCGCTCAAGTGGCATCGTGACCCAGTGGATATGTATGCGTACCACGTGGAGGTTCCGGCGGGGGTGACGTCGATTGATGCCACGCTGGATTACCTGAGCCCGGTGGAAATGCCGGGGAACTTCAGCGCCGGCTCTTCGGCCACCGAGAAGCTAGCGGTGCTCTCGTGGAACTGGATGGTTCTGTATCCGAAGGGGTACGGCTCGGACGAGATTGGGGTGAAGGCATCACTGAAACTACCGGACAACTGGAAGTGGGGAAGTGTGCTGCCACATTCCTCCCATGTTGGCGGGACGGTTGAGTTCGCGCTGGCGTCGCTGACGACGCTGGTGGATTCGCCGGTGCTGATGGGGCAGTACATGAAGAAGGTTGCGTTGCAAGCAGGCAAGAGTCCGGCGCACGAACTGGATATGGCGGCCGACTCCATGGCAGCGCTGCAGATTTTGCCGCAGCAGACCCAGGCGTTTGACAATCTGGTGGCCGAAGCCGGTGCGCTTTACGGCGCGCGGCACTACCGGGAGTATCGCTTTCTGCTGACGCTGAGCGATCATGTTGCGCACTTTGGACTGGAGCATCATGAGTCCAATGACAGCCGGGTGGGCGAGGGATATCTGACCGATTCCAGCCTGTGGACGCTGGGAGCGGCGCTGCTGCCACACGAATATACGCACTCATGGAACGGCAAGTACCGCCGCCCGGCGGGATTGGCGACGCCGGAATTCGAAGCGCCGATGGACGGCAATCTGCTCTGGGTTTATGAGGGACTGACCGAATACTTTGGCTACGTGCTGGCCACGCGCAGCGGCCTGCAGACGCCGGAGCAGTGGCGCGAACTGCTTGCCGGGATCGCGATGACGTACGCGCACCGTCCGGGGCGCAAGTGGCGCTCGCTGGAAGATACGGCGACGGCGGCGCAGAGTTTGTATGAGGCTCCGATGGCGTTCAGCAACTACCGGCGCAGCGTGGACTTCTACGACGAGGGCGCGTTGCTCTGGCTGGAGGCGGACACGATTATTCGCCAGAACAGCGGCGGAAAAAAGACGATGGACGACTTCGCGCATCTCTTTTACGGCGGCCACAACACGGCGCCGGAGGTGAAGACCTACACGTTCGACGATGTGGTGAACGCGCTGAACCAGGTGCAACCGTACGACTGGCGCGGATTCCTCAACGACCGGGTGATGAAGGTCGCCGCACATGCGCCGCTGGGAGGCATTACAAACAGCGGTTGGAAGGTGGTCTATACCGATCAACCAAATACGATGGCCAAGCTGCGCGAGCAGGAGGGGCGCAATTTTGACGCGACCGCGTCGGTTGGACTGGTGCTCAACAAGGATGGCGAGGTGGTGGATGCGATCGAGGATGGAATCGCGGCGAAGAACGGCATCGGTCCGGGGATGATCATCATTGCCGTCAACGGAAGGAAGTATTCGCAGGAATTCTTGCTGGCGGCGTTGCGGGAGGCGCAGAGTTCGCGCCAGCCAATTCAGTTGCTGGTGGAAAACACGGAGTACTATCGCACGGTTTCGCTCGACTACTTCGATGGCCCGCGGCATCCTCACCTGGTGCGGGACAGCAGCAAGCCGGACCTGCTGAGCGACATCTTCGGGCCCAAGGTTACGATGCTGCCGGCACCGGTTCCGGGCGCGGAATAAGAAAGGGCGCGACCCCACATTCGCCAAAAGACGGCGGATATGGGCCACCCGGCCCGGCTCAGAGCACACCCGCCCGCATTAAATTGACATCATATGGATCAAGATGCGGAGTAGTTGCGCATCGATCTGGTATGGCAACTACATCGGAGGGGCTATGTTGAAGGGATTCCGGGAGTTCATTATGCGGGGCAATGTGATTGACCTTGCCGTTGCCGTGGCTATTGGCGCTGCCTTCGGAGCCGTGATTACAGCGTTTGTCGGCAGCATTCTGACGCCGTTGATTGCGGCGATTGTTGGCAAACCGGATTTTTCCGCACTGGTGCTGCACCTGAATGGGAGCGAGATCAAGTATGGGCTGTTTCTGAATGCGCTGATTTCATTTCTGCTGATTGCCGGTGCAGTGTACTTCGCGATGGTGGCTCCGATGAATGCGTGGAAGGCGCGGCAGGCACGAGGCGAGGTGACACCCGATCCTACGACAAAGACCTGTCCGGCCTGCCTGGAAACGATTGCGCTGGCGGCACGCAAGTGCAAGTGGTGCGGAGAGTCACAGACAGCTTCGGCGCTCAAGGACGCGGCGTAGAGAGGTAAGAGCGGAAGCAGACGCCCCAATCACCCCACATTCCGCCAAAAGCGGGCGGGATGTGGGTCATCCTCGGGGCGGGACTTGGAGGCGCCATCGGGGCGCGGCTTGCCAGTGAGGGGAAGTTCCGCGATAATAAAAAGTGCTGCAAGTGTTAGCTGGACGTGTGTCTGGTTATTCCTTTGTGGTAGAGCCCGTGGCAGATTGCATCTGCCGATGCGCCGAGGCGCGGCGGGCATCACAGCGTTCGAATCGAGGCTGGCGTAGCCGGTAGCGATTTCCGGTCTCCGAAGAGGCAAAAATGCCTATCGGGGATGTCGAGCGCTGGAGTTAAACGAAGAGAGGAAATAAGCCTGTGTTAATGATTCGTCTTTCGCGCCGTGGGGCGCGCAAGCAGCCTGTTTATCGCATTGTTGTCATCGAAAAGGACCGCGCGCGCGACGGCCGTTCGATTGAAGTTGTGGGTCTCTACAATCCGCGCACCAACCCTGCAACGGTGGACCTGAAGAAGGAACGCATCGAGTACTGGCTCGGCAAAGGGGCACAGTTCTCGCCGACGCTGGCACGCCTTTACAAGAACGCTGCGGCTGCGTCGGCTCCGGCTGAGCCGGTAGCGTAGGCGAGGAGTAGAAGCCAATGTCCGCCAATCTGCCCGAACTCGCAAAAGAGCTGGCGACGGCTCTCGTGGATTCTCCCGAGGAAGTTTCGGTTGTGGCCTCAGGCGACAGCGCGTACGTGAAGCTGGAACTGGAGGTTGCCGAAGACGACTTGGGCCGCGTGATTGGCCGCTCGGGGCGTACGGCAAAGGCGCTGCGCACGATTCTTTCCGCTGCGGCGGAAAAGAATGGGCAGCGTTGCTCGCTCGACATTGTTGAGTAAAACAGGGTCTGCAGGCGCTATGGGAGAGGATTCGGGCAACGCCGCATTTATTACGATTGCGCGCCTGGCGAAAGTGCAAGGCCGCGTAGGAGAGATTGCAGCGGAGTTGTACACGGACTTTCCCGAGCGATTCGAGCAACGGCGCACCCTCTACGCGTGGACTCCAGAGAGCGGTGAGCGACGCGAACTGCATTTGGAAGAATACTGGCCTCACAAGGGCGGCATGGTGTTCAAGTTCGAGGGCGTGGACTCGATCGAAGAGGCGGAAAAGCTGCTGCGGTCGGAGATTCAGATTCCTGCCGAAGAGCGCGCGCAGTTGGAACCGGGCGCCTTCTACGTAAGCGAGTTGCTGGGATGCATGGTGGTGGAAGTCAGCCATGCGGAACAGGGCGCTGAACGAGGCGTTGAACAAAGTACAGGGCGAGACATTGGAACCGTTGTGGATGTAAATTTTGGGGCAGGAACAGCTCCGCTGCTGATCGTGAATGACGAGGGTGGCAGAGAGTTCATGATTCCCTTTGTGGAAAGCTTTACAAAAAAGCTGGACTTGAAGGGGAAGCGGATTGAGATGCAACTGCCGGAAGGCATGCTGGAACTGGATGCTCCGCTCAGCGCGGGGAAGAAAGAACGGCAGCCGAAGCAATAGGTGGAAGAGACAGAGGGCAGGAAGTTGCGGTTTGAGATCGTTACCATCTTTCCGGACTTCTTTCGTGGTCCACTGGATTACGGCATTGTGCGAAGGGCGCGCAACGCCGGGCTCATTGAAATCGGAGTCCACGACCTGCGGGAATTTACGCAGGACCGGCACCGCACGGTGGATGATCGTCCATTTGGCGGCGGCGAGGGAATGTTGCTGAAACCCAATCCGCTGTTTGAGTGCGTCGAGTCGCTTGGCGTTGCGGCGAGAGCAGAGCGGGTGAGCGGCGCGGCCAGGGAATCGGTGGTGATGCTGTCGGCGGCGGGAAAGATCTTCTCGCAGGCGATGGCACAGAAACTGGCCGGGCTGGAGCGCATTACGTTTCTGTGCGGACGCTACGAGGGCGTGGATGAACGTGTGACCGAATGCTTGGCGGATCGCGAGGTATCGGTCGGCGACTTTGTGATGAGCGGCGGAGAACTTGGGGCCGCGCTCATGTTGGACTGCGTGACACGACTGCTGCCCGGAGCACTGGGCAATGAGGCTTCGGCAAAGACCGAGAGCTTCAGCGGGGTGGAGGCAGGAGCAAGGTTCGACGAGCGCGGAAGGCTGGAGCCGGATTCAACGGTTGCAACCGGCGGCCTGCTGGATTATCCGCACTACACGCGTCCGGCGGAATTTCGCGGCATCGCGGTTCCAGATGTGCTGATGAACGGGAACCATGAAGAGATCCGGCGCTGGCGACGGCGGCGGGCACTGGAAAAAACGCTGAGAAACCGCCCCGACCTTCTGGAGAAGGTGGCGCTCAGTCCGGAAGACAAGGCATTGCTTCGCGAGTGTAAACGCGAGGCCGAGAAAAACTAGAAAGATTACGGGATGCACCAGGGCTGCTTGCCCGGGCATCCGAGAAGAGAAGAGGAAATCGTTATGTCGTCATCTCCCATCATTACCCGGATGCTTGCGAAAGTGCAGCGCACCGACCTTCCCAGCTTCGCGGTGGGTGACACCCTCAAGGTTCACGTGAAGATCAAGGAAGGCGATAAAGAACGCATCCAGATCTTTGAAGGCATCGTCCTCAAGAAGGCCAACGGCCAGCAGCCGAGCTTCACGGTTCGCAAGATGAGCTTTGGGCAGGGCGTGGAGCGTATCTTCCCGCTGGGCAGCCGGATCATCGAAAAGCTGGAAGTGGTTCGCTCGGCCAAGGTGCGCCGCGCCAAACTGTACTACCTGCGCGCACTGCGTGGCAAGGCAGCCCGCTTGAAGGAAGTGGATCGGGTAATAAAGGTAAAGTAGTTCGCTGAGTCGCCCCCATTCGCCAACTGCTGGCGGATGGGGGCCACCAGAGCGGTTAAAGATCGCGGACAAGGGGCGAGGTGCATCCTCGTCCCTTGTTGCGTTTTAAGCACATAGGTGAAGCTAGCTGCTTCCCACCTTCAACCGCGCAAAAGCGGCGTGGCGAAGGTGGGCCACCCTGTCAGAGTCCTATGCGACCTTCATGCACACGGACTTGGTTTCGGAGTAGGCGTCGATGGCGTTGTGGCCCATCTCGCGACCCCAGCCGCTCTCTTTGTATCCTCCGAAGGGAAGCGCTGCGTCAAAGACGTTGTAGCAATTGACCCAGACGGTGCCGGCACGCATGGCGGCGGCCAGCGTGTGCGCCTTGGAGAGATTGTTGGTCCAGATGCCGGCGGCGAGGCCGTAGGACGAGTCGTTCGCCTGATCGACCAGGTCATCCATGGTGTCGTAGGGCATGGCGGCAACGACTGGACCGAAGATCTCTTCGCGGACGACCTGCATGTCCTTGTTGGTGTGGACCAGGACGGTAGGCTCGACGAAATAGCCCTTGTCGCCGATCTGGTGTCCGCCGGTCATAGCACAGGCACCCGCGACTAATCCACCGTCGATGAAGCCTTTGACGCGGTGCAACTGCTCTTCCGAGACTAGCGGGCCGAGTTGCGTACCAGGCTCCCAGCCGGGGCCGACGCAGATCTTCTTCGCCATACTCGAGATGCCATCGACCACCTTGTCATAGATCGATTTGTGCACGTAGAGGCGCGAACCGGCACAACAGCACTGGCCCTGGTTAAAGAAGATCGCAGCGGCAGCGCCGGGAATGGCAACGTCGAGATCGGCGTCGCTCATGATCACGTTGGGAGACTTGCCGCCAAGTTCAAGCGTCACCTTCTTCAGATTGCCGGTGGCCGCATGCAGGATCAGTTTACCGACTTCGGTGGAGCCGGTGAAGGCGATCTTGTCTACCTGGGGGTGGGCTGCCAGCGCGGCACCGGCGGTCTCGCCGAAGCCGGTCACGATATTGATCACGCCATCGGGGAAACCGGCTTCCTGGATCAGTTCGCCCAAGCGGATCGCAGTTAGAGGCGTTTGCTCGGCTGGCTTGAGAATGATAGTGCAGCCAGCCGCCAGGGCGGGGCCAATTTTCCAGGCGGCCATCAGCAGCGGGAAGTTCCAGGGAATCACCTGGGCGACGACGCCGACGGGCTCGCGCAAGGTGAAGGCGTGGTAGCGGGCACCGGGAGTGTAGGGAACCGAGATGGGTATGGTGTTGCCCTCGATCTTGGTCGTCCAGCCGGACATGTATCGCAGCAGATCAACGGCCAGGGGGAGATCGGCGGCGCGCGCGACGGCGAGCGGCTTTCCGTTATCGAAACTTTCAATAGTCGCAAATTCTTCGGTGTGTTGTTCCAGAAGATCGGCTAGCTTCCAGATCATGCGTCCGCGCTCGGAGGCGGTGAGCCTGCGCCAGGGGCCATGATCGAATGCTTCGCGGGCAGCCCGCACCGCGGCATCCACGTCTGCCTTATCGCCCTCGGCCACGTGCGCAAGCACCTCCCCTGTGGCGGGGTTATAGGTTGGGAAGGTGCGGCCGGATTCGGCTCCCACCCATTTGCCGTTGATGAAAAGTTTGTGGGTGCGATCCACGAACTTCAGGGCGGATTGGTCAAGATGCGATGCAACGATAGTAGCCATACAATACTCCTCGGTTGTTTCAATTCCTGTGCTGAAAAGGTTGCGGCTCTGCCAAACGATGCGGCGAGTTTGTTAACCGCACGCCGTCCGGGGTTGTAGATTCGTTGATGAATAAATTGGATGCACGGATTTGGAAGCAAGGCTAAGGTGGAACAGTCTCTCTCGCGACCCATCAAAGGCGCGCTATTTGAGGCTCGGATGCTGGCTTCTTGCTAACGAATCGCTTATTCCCGCGTCCCATATGTAAAGCGATGGCGCGTCAAAACGTCATGCTAACGTGCGATTGAGTCGACGGAATCCAGCCTGACGGTTAGGCTTTGCTTATTAGCATTTTCCCGGGGGAGGCGATACTTTCCCAAAAGCAGCTTGCCTCACATCGAAATGTTAAAATCATCTATCCCGCAGCCCATTTTCGGGGCACTGTGGACAGCAGCTTGGGATTGTTGAAGCCAGCCTGGGGATTTCCGAGAGGATGTCATGGCGACCATAGAAAATAGTGTGGCAGCAACTACGCTTGAAAGTTCCGCGCGCACGCCGTTCTTGAATGAACCCTTTATAGACTTTACGCACCTGGAGAATGTGCGGTCGATGCGTGACGCACTGGATAACGTGCGGCGGCAGCTTGGCCGCGAATATGAAAACGTAGTGGGCGGTCGTCGGGTGAGGACGGAAGCGAAGATGCAATCGATCAACCCTTCGCATCCGGAGCAGGTGGTGGGTATTTTCCAGAAGGCGGGAGCCGAAGACGTTCCGGCTGCGATGGATGCCGCGCTGGGGGCCTTCGGGGACTGGAGCCGCACTGCGGTCAAGGATCGCGCGGAGTTGCTGTTCCGGGTGGCGCATACCTTGCGCGAGCGCAAGTTTGAGTTCGCGGCGTGGTTGGTGTTTGAGGTGGGGAAGAACTGGGCCGAGGCCGACGCCGACGTGGCCGAGACGATTGACTTCGCGGAGTTCTACGGGCGTGAGGCGCTCCGAATGGACAAGGCCGAACCGCGGATTCAATTGCCGGGCGAGCGCGATGAGCTGCGTTACATCCCGCTCGGAGTGGGGGCGGTGATTCCGCCGTGGAATTTTCCTGCAGCGATCATGGCGGGCATGACCATGGCCGCGATCGTAAGTGGCAACACGGTGGTGCTGAAGCCGAGCGGCGATGCAATGACAATTGCGGCGAAGTTCCTTCAGTTGTTGGAGGAGTGCGGAATTCCCGATGGCGTGGTTAACTTTGTCACTGGCGGCGGCAGCAGCTTCGGTAACGAATTGGTGAAGCATCCTAAGACGCGCTTCATTGCATTCACAGGGTCTAAGGAAGTTGGACTGCAGATTCACGAAGTGGCGGCCAAGGCGCAGCCAGGGCAGATCTGGATCAAGCGTACGATTCTGGAGATGGGCGGTAAGGACGCGATCGTGGTGGATGCGGACTCGGATCTGGACGCGGCTGTGTCCGGGGTGATCGCCTCGGCCTTCGGCTTCAGCGGGCAGAAGTGTTCGGCCTGCTCGCGGGCGATTGTGGACGAGCGGGTGTATGAGAAATTTGTGGAACGGCTCAAGGATTGGGCAGAGAAGCTGACGGTAGGTCCGGCAGAAGAAAATCCCGACCTTGGTCCGGTGATCAACGAGGCAGCAAGAAAGTCGATTCTCGGATACGTTGAGAAGGCTGTATCGGAGGGCGGGCGCGTGATTACCGGTGGAGGAGCGGTGGAGGGACAGGCTGGCTACTTCGTCGAGCCTACGATCGTCTCTGAGGTGAAGCCGGGCGACACGCTGGAGCAGAAAGAGGTTTTCGGGCCGGTGCTGGCGGTGATTCGCTGCCGTGATTTCCACGACGGACTGCGCATTGCCAACGACACGGAGTTTGGGCTGACCGGTTCGGTATACACCAATTCGGAAGAGAAGATGGAACTGGCGCGGCAGGAATTCCACGCCGGCAATCTGTATATCAACCGCAAGTGCACGGGGGCGATGGTGGGCGCGCATCCGTTTGGCGGATTCAATATGTCAGGCACGGATTCCAAGGCGGGCGGAGCCGACTACCTGCTGCTGTTTACGCAGGCGAAATCGATCGCACGTAAGTTGTAAAACTGGACTCCTCGGGAATGGCAAGCTGCTATTTGTCGGGGCGTCATTGACAAGCAGACGTACGCTGCTGAGAATAGTGCGGACAGGGATGGGGCCGATCAGGCCCGCCAACCAACGATTTCAGATGCAGTACTCCTAAGGACTTCATGGCGCGAATTTTATGTATCGACGATGAACCGCACGTTGTACAGCTGAAGTGCGCGATTCTGGAGCAGGCGGGGCACATCGTGACCTCCGCGACCTCCGCGCACGAGGCGATTGAGATGATGAACGCCAATGAGTACGACGCGGTGGTGACGGACTGGCGGTTGGGAGATGGCAACGGTCGAGGCGTGGTGCAAGCGGCCAAGACAAACCCCATGATGCCAGTTGTGGTGGTTTCAGGATATGTCGCGGAGGCTTATCAATCCGCGGAACCGCTGGCGGATCTGTACCTGGAGAAGCCGGTGAATCCGGAGGAACTGGTAACCATCGTGAACGAACTGCTGAAGGCGAGCGAACGGGCCTCGCACCACTAGGACAAACTTGACTAGAAAAGCGCGGCTCAACGGCCGCGCTTTTTCATTGGGCACGTTCGTCGAGCAGCTAGTGGGTGGTGCCGGGGTTAGACGGGGCCGCCCGCATGGTCGCCGCGCTGGCGGCGGCGGCTTCCGCCAGAATCCGGTGATGGATGGTGAAAAGCGCCAGTTCCAGGCGGTCGGAGACACCGATCTTGTCGTAAACATTGCGCAAGTAGTTTTTCACTACCTGCTCGGTGGTCCCGAGAAGATTGGCAATTTCCTTGTTCTTGTAGCCCTGCACAATGAGGGCGACGATCTTCAATTCCTTTGGGGTGAGGCGGTCACGGACGCGGGCGCCGACAAAGTCGTCGGTCTCCGTGTTGCCTGGCGTGATGCGGAGTTCCTGCACGTAAGTTTCGCCGGCATTGACCTTTCGCACGCAACGCAACAGTTCGGAGCTTTCCACGGAGCGGAAGATCAAGCCGAGCACGCCAGCACTCAAGTAGCGTTCCGGTAGTTCATTATTTTCGGCAATGACGACGAGTTGAATTCCGGATTCGTGCGCCAGCGTTACCAGTTGAAGCGTGTCGGGAAGAAAGCTGGAGGCGTAGATCATTACGGAGCCGCGAAACTTTTCGATGGCGATCATAGCCTGTTCGACGGTCTGAGCCTGGGCGACGATGCGCACGTCGTCTTCGACGGCGAGCACCTTGGCAATGCCGGCGCGAAAGATTGCCTGGTTGTCAGCGAGAATAATTTTCAGCATCTATTCGCCTCCGGCTTCGGCGGTGCGCAAGAATTCGTAGCCTTCGATGAGGCAAGCAACGCCGGTGCGCCCGCCTCCCGGGTGCATGTCACAGCGCACGACCCGACCGGTGCAGTGCAGGCGAACGTCACTGCCTGCGGCGATGGTGTCCCCGGGAATCGTCATCTCGAATTCAATGGGCTGGCCCACTTCAAGTTCGCCATCGACCCAGAGATATACGCCGGCAGCGCTGATATTTTCCGTACTTCCCACCGGTATGTTTTGATTTCCCAGTACCTTGAGCGGCAAGTGCACTGGAAATCGTCTACCTGTCCGAATGTCGGTCACGTTAGCTCCCGCAAAGTTGCCAATAAGATCCGGTAACCTCGGAAATTGGATTATGTCACGAACACAACCGGTGCGGAAGAGCTGAAATTTTCCTAGAATCCAACTAATCAACGGTTTACCCGGAACGAGAGCGGCAGAAGCGGAGGCGGCGCGATGGGCCGCCCGGGTGTCGGCGGAAGCAGAGCCGGAGGCGGTGGGGTATTCAGTCTGTAAACGCGCCGGCGATGCCATATCCGAGGGCCAGAGCCAAGAGAGCGGCGGCCGCCGAAGCCCGCCAGAGATAACTTCGGGCAGTCTTTTGTGGGTCGAGATGCTGGCGCAGTTCGATTACGGAGTCATGCAGACGCTGCCGTTGGCTGGCGGCGCGCTGCTCCAGGAGATCGATGGAGAGGGGGCCGGTCATCGTTTGTTCCTCGCTTCATTCTGTAACCAGATCTGGTCTTGTTTCAGGATGTGCAGGGTACGCTCGGGCTTTAGACCGCGCGCCTTCAACCGCCAGACTCCGAATGCGATGGCCGACCCGCCGATCAGCAGGAAAGCGAAGCCCACGATGGCGAAAGCCGCCGCCCATGCACCCGCACCACCACCCAGGGCCATGGCTACGAGAGCAACCAAGGCGACGCAGAGAAAGAGCGCGGACAAGAGTGCGAGCACGGCTCCGGCGGCGATGGCTTGGAGAGCCGTGCTGGCGACGACAATTTTTTCGCGCATCTCGTTTTGCAGCATCGCGAGCCGAGTTGCGGCAAAATCCTTGGCCTCGTCCTTGAACTCAGAGAGTAACTGCGCCAATGGTTTTTCCGGCGGGTAGGAGTTGGGGCGGCTAGCCACGGTGAGACCTCCGGCTGAGTCGAAGCGCCACACCCGCCGCGAAAGAAACTCCGGCAATGGCGGCGATGGTCTGCAAGGGATACTGGGCGGCAAGTTGCTGGGTGCGTGCGCGCCAGCGGGAGGGTGCGCTGCTCATCTGCTGCAAGCGTTCACCAGCTTCCGCGCTCCATTCATCCAACTGGCGAGCGGCCTGGTGGCGGATGCCGGTGGCTTCGCCGCTGATGTCCTGCAGAGTGCTGGCGGCACGGTCCAGGCGCTCTCTTTCTATGTGAGAGAGATGCGCGGCCCCGGAGGAGACCAGTTCCAGTCCCCGGCGCACTTGGCGCTGAGCGCTGCCAACGGCGCTGCCAATGCGCTCGGCGGCGCCAGTCATGCCGTTTCGATCTTCATGCGGATATTCATGCTCAAGGGAGAGTCCACGTGCGGCCTCGATCACATGACGCTCGATTGCTGGTGTGGAAATGTGCTCAACCGGCTCCCATGCGGGAGCCATGCCCTGCACGGAAGGAGATATGGGGAGTCGCTCACCGGGTTCGGGGGCGAGCGGACTTTGGGCGTCGTCGGATAAAGCTTCAGACATCGTAAACCTCGCGGTTCGGGAGTTAGCTTTGATGTGTGAAAGCGCTCCTGCGTTGGTAGGACGATGCGAGAACAAAAAAGCAACGCAAGAGCAGGGGCGCCCTGAGTTAGTCGGGGCCGGCAAACGTGGAGCGGCGCATGAACAATGCTCCATGAGCGATACAAGGTTGCGCGATGCGGTTAGAAAGCGTTGCCGCCGCCACCGCCGAATCCACCACCGGAGAAGCCGCCACCACCGCCAAGGCTGCCACCGCTTCCGAAGCCAGAGCCGCTGGAACTGGCCTGTGGCGCGGCGGAGAAGGACTGGTAGGCCGAGTTGGAGAAGGAACTCATGGAATTGGTGAAGAGCAGCGGAGTCCACATCATGCCCGGAGTTCCGTAGGAGGAGCCAACGTACCAGGATGGCGGTTCGGTTAGCAGTCCCTGGAATGCCTTGGCCCAGTGTTGCTCGACGCCGAAGGCCATGGCATATGGCAGAAAGCGTTCGAAGGTGTCAGGCGGCATGCGCTTGATGCGGTCGCCATCGACGCGGGTCATGAACTCCTTGAAGCCCAGGCAGGCGACCCTGGTGCGTGCGCCGCGCATGGTCTTGGCACTGAGTTGGCGGCCGAAGAGGAAGACGATGAGGACGGTGAGCAGCACGCCCACGGCCAACACTGCAGGAGAGTTGGTGAGCCGGATCGCTCCGGTCATCTGCAACCAGGCGAATGGCAGAGCGATCATCATCACACCGACGAGCGCAAGTCCCTTGGCCGACTCGGGATCGGTGGAGTAGAGATCCTTGCCCTTGAGCGAGTCCATGATCTCCTGACGGATGGAGGGCAGAGCGATGTAGAAGCGGTTTTTTAGGCTGGAGAGGGTGGTCTCCTCGGCGGTGACCTCGGGGAAGATGTTGTTGAGCACCTCGAGCTCGTGCGGAGCGAGATTCTGCCACTCGGTGTGCGGCTTCATCAGGCGGAGGATGTAGTCCTTGTGGGTGAGGAAGAGCGCTTTGTCATCGTGCTCGATGATTTTGAGGTATCCCCTGACGGCGAGATCGATGAGTGTCGATGTGATGTCGCGGGCTTCGATGGCGTCGGAGAGCAGAGTGCCTGCCTCGGCGGGAGTGAGGCCCTTAGGCGGCTCGTACATCGGCGCAACGGAGATGCCGGGATCGGGGTCGCGTCCCTTCCACCACCAGAGGCCGAACATGACGGCGAAGGCCCACACCGGCAGCAGCGCTCCGGGGTTGCCGCCGATGAACCAGATGACATAACGGGTGAACCAGGAGGGCTCCTTCAGGATGCCCTTGGGAATGTAGATGTCGATGGTGAGGCCGCTGCGGGGTTGGAGAGGACTGGAGGTCTCGAAGGTGACGTTGCTGCCATCGATGCTGCTGGTGGCATCCTTGCCGCGCGCTCCGTAGGAGCCGGTGAAGGCTTGCGCCTTGAACTGTCCGGCGACGGTGCTGGGGAGGGCGAGGTAGGCGGTGGCCTCGTCGATGGGCACCTTCCAGTCATTGCCAGTCACGTTCCAGTAGAACTCGTCGTGGTCCTTGAAGAATCGCACGGCATTGGTGGCGCGGTAGGCGATGCGTACGGTGCGCTCGGTGTCGGTGCCTCCGGCGTAGATCTTGAGCACGAGAAACTGATGGCTGGGGCCGTCAAGGGTGCGCTCGGTGCGGGCGCTCTGCTCGAACTTGATCTTCTGGCCGGTCTCGTCGGTGACCGAATTCACCTTGAGGAAAAGCTTGTAGGCGGTTCCGTCGGGGCCGGGATACTCGACCGGAATCTCGCGCAGGATGCCGTTGAATGAGCCTTCAAAAGCGGGATGGATCTCCTCCTCGATGAGTACCGCGCCGTCATCGGCCACGGTGTAGCGGGCATCAAAGCGGGCGACTTTCCAGGAGCGGGCAAAGGATGGAGTCGCCAGCAGGAGCAGGGCGGTGAGCAAGAAACCCCAGCAGATGCGGCTGGGGTTCAGGAAGGTCGAGCGTAGTACAGTGCCCAGGGTCCGATTCATGTTGATCCGAAGTTAGAACTTCACGGTTGGAACGGCGCGCTCGGTGGGATCGGCGATCTCAAAGAACTGCCGTAGCTGGAAGTTGAACATTCCCGCAATGATGTTGGTCGGGAACGACTGAATCTTGGTGTTGAGGTCGCGCACCACGGCGTTGTAGTAACGGCGCGAATTCTGCAGCGCGTCTTCCAACTCGGAGAGCGATTGCTGGAGCGCCTGGAACTGGGTGTTGGCCTTCAACTCAGGATAGGCTTCGGCGACGGCGAGTAATCCGCGCAGGGCCTGGGTGAGCTGGCCTTCGGCCTGGGCGCGATCCTCGGTGGAGGTGGCTGCCATGGCGGCGGAGCGGTACCGAGCCACGTTTTCAAATGTGCCTTTTTCGTGCGCTGCGTATCCCTTTACGGTTTCGACGAGGTTGGGGATGAGGTCATGACGGCGTTTGAGTTGAATGTCGATGTCAGACCACGCGCTATCGGCGCGAATCTTGAGCTGTACCAAGCTGTTGTACATTCCGGCCACGATCAGGCCGGCGACAACCAGGATGGCAACGAAGACGAGCAAGGGGATCATGCGTACCCTCCGGGAACTTTCCCAAGCGAGACTTCATCATATCCCGTGCCGCGCGGGGAGGGAAGCTAAGGTGTTTGGCGGTACGCTCGATGGGAGCGGAGGCGGCTAGGTAAGGAAAATTCGGCAAAGCGGTAAGAAGCCTGACTGAGTCCGGCCAATTTCCCGGTACACTGATTAGAGGGACGCAGCTTTCGCGGAGCGAATAGCCTTCGCCGAAGGCGGGAGCGTCCCGTGACTATTTAACGTCAGTGCTGTTTAACGGCAGTGCTGTTTTAGGCCAGTACCGTGTTTGCGGTAGCCGCAGGCGCCTTGGAAAGAAGCGAGCCAAATGTTCTTACCGGCAGAGACAACCTTACTTGCCCGTCACGGCGCGCTATGGATGTTCCTAGCAACGCTGGGCGAGCGGTTAGGACTGCCAGTGTTTATTTCTCCGCTGCTGCTGGCGGCGGGCGCCATGGTGGCGGTGAACCCCATGCAGTTCTGGCTGGTGCTGGGGGCCACGGCGGTGCCGTGCCTGCTGGGCGACGCGATGTGGTATGAACTGGGACGCTGGCGGGGACGCAAGGTGATTGCCGCGATGTGCCGCATTTCCTTCGTGCCGGATTCGCTGGAACAGAAGGCCTACAACGGGCTGGAGCGCTTTAAGGGCATCTCGCTGCTCTATGCCAAGTGGATTCCAGGGGTGGCGCATCTGGCGCCTCCGGTGGCAGGGGCGGCACGATTGCCGCGTCTGCGCTTTCATCTCTATAACGGCATTGGCTCGCTGGTGTGGATTCTGGTCATGCTGCTGGCGGGCGTGCTCTCGATGCGCGCCTTTGACTGGATGGAGATGTTCACGCGCTCGGCCAAATGGTCGATCAGCTTCATTGCGGTCTGCTCGGTGCTGATGGGCGGATATAGTTGGTTGCGGCGGAGGCAGTCCCAAGCCCGGAGAGCCGCCAGCGTGCAGGCTGATGCGGGGCAGGCTGATCCCGGCTTAGCTTAGCAAGTCGCGCTGCTTTGATCGGCGGATTGGTGATGCCTGATCCGAGATCCGTCCCTCGCCTGTGTCCAGGATTTGCGCCTCTGTCGAGGCGATTGGGTCAGGCGACGGAACGAAGTGACTTCGGGGCGTCTAGGACTTCGCGCACCTTTTGCAGCAGCGCATCGGGCGAAAATGGCTTGTCGATGAAGGCGTGGCCGGAAGCAAGCAGTTCGTTGAGATCCTCTACATATCCAGACATATAGAGCACCTTCGTCTCGGGGTGGGAATCCGGCAGCCCTTCGGCCACTTCGCGGCCTCCCATCTTCGGCATCACCAAGTCGGTGATCATGAGGTCGATTCGGGTTGAGTGCTCGGCGGCGAGCAGGAGAGCTTCGCTTCCGTTTCCGGCAGCCCACACCGTATAGCCATTTCTGCTCAAGATCTCGCACATCAGGGTGCGAAGCCCTTCCTGATCCTCTACGACCAGGATCGTCTCGGAACCGGGCGCCAGTTCAGAGGCGACCGCCTGCTCCTGCTCGTCCGGCAGTGTGCCTTCGGCGCGCTGGAAGTAGATGTAAAAGGCCGCTCCTTTAGCGGGCTCGCTCTCGACGGTAATATGAGCACCGGATTGCTGCACGATTCCATAGACTGTCGACAGGCCTAGCCCAGTGCCTTTGCCCTGCTCTTTGGTGGTGAAGAATGGCTCGAAGATCCGCGCCCGGATCTCGGCGTCCATCCCGTGTCCGGTGTCACTGACGGTCAAGCGGACGTATGGCCCAGGGTGAGCTCCGGTGTGCAGCCGCGCCTGGTTTTCTTCGACCATGATGTTGTCGACCCCCAGGGTAATTCTGCCGCCTTCGGGCGTCGCGTCGCGCGCATTGATGAGCAGATTCAAGATCACCTGCTGGAGCTGTCCGCGATCAGCGTGGATCAGACAGGGCTCGGAGTCGCACAAAATAACCAACTCAACGTCTTCGCTCACCACCCGGCGTAGCATATCCCCCATATCGGAAAGCACGCGATTCAAGTCCAGTAACGTGGGTTGACGCATCTGCCGGCGGGTGAAGGCCAGCAACTGGCGGGTCAATGAGTTGGCCTGTTCCCCGGCTCTTAGAATCTGCTCCACTTGCTCTCGCAGGGGCGGGTTATCCTCCAAGGCGGTGCGCAGCAAGTCGCCATAGCCGGTGATGATGGTCATCAGATTGTTGAAATCGTGCGCGATTCCGCCGGCCAGCCTCCCCATGGCTTCCATCTTCTGAGCTTCGTACAACTGTGCTTCCAGACGCTTACGCTCGGTGATGTCGGTCGAGATGCCGCATACGGCATACGGTCGATCCTGTTCGTCGCGCAGCGGTATCTTGATGGCGATATAGGTATGGGGCCCATCTTCGCGCAGGGCAGTTTCTTCCGTCTCCAGAACCTTTCCCGTCGCCAGCACCTGCTGATCGAGGTCGCGATAAGTGTCGGCCTGCTCCTTGGGGAGCAGGTCGTGATCGGCTTTACCCAAAATGAATTCCCGGTTCATGAGACTCCCGGAAAAAGCGGTCGTCCGCAGCAGTTCCTCCAGGCCGCGATTGATCAGCAGGAAGCGGCCTTCCAAATCCTTCACGTAGATCAGCGCGGTCGAGTTATCGATGATGTCCTGCAATAGTTGGCGGTTCTTCCGCACCGAGGCCTCGGCATGTTTGCGCTCGGTAATATCGAGCATCAGGCCGACCAGGCCGCCGACCGTGCCGTCGGGCCTGGTGAAGGTGGCTTTGTGAAACATCACGTCGCGCATCTCGCCATTGGCGTAGCGGACCAGGCTTTCGTAGATTTGCGTTCCCTGCTTATCGATGAGTTCGCGGTCGGCGCCGACATACGCGTCGGCCAGTTCCTTGGAAAAGACATCGTGCGGACTCTTGCCGATCACCTGGCCGGCGGGCAGACCGGTGAAGGCTTCGAAGGCGCTGTTGCAGCCGAGGTAGCGGAGTTGGGCGTCCTTGTAGAAAACGGGGCCGGGGATCGCCTCGATGAGTTGCTGCATGAAATGAAGCTGCTGGGATAGTTCCGCCGTGCGTTGGACGACCCGCTCTTCCAGTTCGGAATAGGCCTTCTGCAGCTCCTCTCCGCGGTCTTCCAGCAGATGGCGCGCCACCTCGGCTTCGCGGTTGGCTACGGCCAGGGCGTCGAGTGCGCGTTCCAACTCCCTGGTGCGATGCTGAACCTCCTCCTCTAACACGAAGGTGGTCTGGAGGAGGCTGAAATCGTTGTCGGGGTTGTTCAGGTTGCGCTGCACCTGGTTCATCAGGGCGGTGATGATCTTGTCGCGCCGCCTGATCTCGCTCAGCAATCCAGCGGCATCGCCGGGGTCGCAGCGAATGTCGTTGGGGTCGTTCATGCGGCAACCCGCTTGGCGCCGATGGCGATGCCGGTGAAGGTCTGGTTCACGTGCAGGCCGCGGAACTGCTCGCCATAGGTGCTGAAGCCGACCACATTGTGCTGGCGCAGAATGGCCGACGCCTTGTCGATTGCGCCGTTCTGGGTGAGTTCCAGTCTCCGTAGAATGCAGTCGCAGCCGATGACCAGCCGCGGCGGGCCGATGCGCCGTTCGATGTCGTCGAATAGCGTGCTGAGGTTGTCCACGAGATCCACGCCTCGGGCGATGTTGAACACGATACCCTCGTCGATGGCGCAGAAGAAGGTCATGCTGCCGTCGGGATTGGCCTTTTGGATTGAGCGCACGAAATCGGCCCCGCCGATCTTGACCACCATCGGGTGGGCCGAGAACACCAGAGGGTTGAGCTGGCTGAGGTTCAGGCCAATGGCACGGGCGTATTCCTGGGCGGCGGGAAAGCCGTTGATCTCGGTAGCGATGCGCCGCTCCGGGATGGCGCCGGTGACCACCATGCGCTGGACTCCGCAGACGAAATGCTGGGTCTTGAAGGTGGTGAAGGGGTGCGGCGTGGTGGCCACCAGCAGCACCGCCGCATCGCTTCGGAAACGGCCCTCGTAGAGCACGGCCGTCTGCTGGAAGTTGAGCCCGTCGCCGGCCGAGCCGCCAACCATCGGAATGCCGCCCAACCCGTCGTGAATGGCTCGCGCCACGTGTTCCTCGTGGCCGCACATGCCGTCGATCAGCAGCAAGGCGAAACAGCGACTGGTGTCGAATGGGTCCGCCCGCTGGGCCAGACGCTGGCGCAGGCTGTAGGCAAAGGCTTGACCGCGTCGAGTATCCAGCCGCGAGACGCCCTCGATCAGGCCGATCTCGTAGGTCAGGTCGTCGCGCCCAAGGGTCAGTCCCGACAACCCGCCGTCCATGTAGCCAAGCGGCCCGATCTCGCCGGCGGTGGTACATCCGATCAGCGGCAGGGTGCCGAACTCGCGCTGCAGATCATCGGCCATTGCATCGCAGTCGTAACGGCTGGAGACGAAAGCCAGCGCCAGTCCGGAGCGGTCATGAACGATGAGTTGCCGCAACTCCGCCGCAGCCGCTGCCGAAGCTGGATTAGTTGAGTATCCGATCCGGACCTGCGGTTCAAATGCTAGAACGGCTTCACCTGCAGATTGCTGCATTGTGCGGGCACCAGGGAACGCCTATCGCCGGGCAATGTTATCACGAACAGGCGCGGTGATCACGGACAGGCGCATCAGCAGCGTAGCTCCCGAACTACTCCGCCGACATTACTCTAAGGCGCAAAGCATGACTGGGGCTTGCGTCGGCGCGATGTGCGATGCGCTCCTACATATGCGCGTCCACCTACTCAGGTTGGTGGTTGTTCGTGAGCAGTTTATGTGCTACGCTGCCCGGCTACAACGGCCGGAAACGAGACAGGCCCGTTTTCGGATCGCGAGAAGGTTTATTTGCCATTGGCAGGCTGCCATGCCGCACGAGAGATACAAGATTTTGGTGGTCGATGACGAGCGTGCCATAGCCGTTACACTTGCCAGAATACTTATAGGCCGAGGCTATGAGACGGCCATGGCCTTCAGCGGCGAAGAGGCGATTGAGACGGCCCGTTCCTTTCATCCCGATTGCATTGTGAGTGACGTTACGATGGGGGCGATGAACGGCATCGATGCGGCGACTGAAGTCTTACGTGCTCTGCCATACTGCAAGGTGTTGTTCATCTCCGGAAATGCCGGGTACGGAGACCTTTTGGAAGACGCGAGGGCGAAGGGCTTTCAATTTGATGTTCTGCTCAAGCCCGTCCCTCCGGCTGAACTGCTGGAGAGAATCGCGCAGATACTTTCAGACTCAGCACTCAATCCGAAGGACTGAACACACAGGGAACGGACCTCGCTCATACGGTCAGATCTTGGGATGTCAGTGTATGCGCCGCTTGTGCCCGTGACGGGATCTTGCAGGGTCTGCGATCACCTCACATTTTTGGCCGGAAATACGCGGTTTTGTCCCATGAGATTCTGGCGAAGGAGTCGCACAAGCCGTATGTCGTCTCGGCAGCCCCGAGCAGGAGGTAGCCATCCGGCTTCATGGCAGAGACGAGACGTCCGAACATTTCGCGCTTCTTTTCAACTTCGAAATAGATCAAGACGTTGCGAAAAAAAACAGCGTCAAACCTGGGCAGATTGCACCAGGGCGTGGCGAGGTTCAATTCGCGAAACTCCACCATGCTTCGGATGGCCGAGGAAAGCACCCAGTCCGAGCCTTCGCGGGTGAAGTACTTGGCGAGATACTTCGCTGGAAGACCGCGGTTGATTTCAAGTTGGCTGTAGCGGCCTGCGCGGGCACGCTCCAGGATCGCCGAAGATAGATCGGTCCCGATAATCGAAATGGTCCAGCCGGGCAGCCCTCTGAACTCTTCTTTGATCGTCATCGCGATGCTGTATGCTTCCTGCCCGCTGGACGAAGCGGCGCTCCAGAAATTGAGCCGGCGCAAGGTGGCGCGATCCGCCATGAGTTCCGGAATAATGACCTGGCGCAGGGCCTCGAAGGGCAGATAATCGCGAAAGAACCAGGTCTCGTTGTTCATCATCGCGTCGAGCACCTTGCGGTGAAGATCATCGAACGAAGTCTTCCGAATGCGCGCGAGCAACTCCTGCACCGAGTCCATCCCTTCCCGGTACGCCAAGGGCGTGAGACGGGATTCGGCAAGGTAACCCTTACCCTCATCCAGCACGACGGCGGAGTGATTCGCCAGGAATTGCCGCAGGTATTCGAATTCTTGTGATTCAAGTCCCACAATCAACTCCTTGCGCATGTTGCCGAGTGCGAGCAGAGGTTTGCGGATGTCTGTGGCGCCCGCGCTGCACCCTGCGAACAATCTCATTTGCGATTTCCGCCAGGGGCAGGATGCTGTCGGCGAGCCCCGCCTTGGCCACGTATCCAGGCATTCCCCACACCACGGAACTGGCTTCATCCTGAACGATTACCTGGCCGTGAGCTTGCTTGATGAGTTCACACCCGCGCAGCCCATCCTGCCCCATTCCAGTCATGACCACGGCAAGTACGTTGGACCCGAATACCTTCGCCGCTGACCGGAACAGGACATCGACGGAGGGGCGGCAGGAGTTCTCCGGCTGCGCCTGAAAAACGCCGAGGCGGACCAATGAGTCGTCGCGGCGAAGATTCATGTGAAAGTCGCCGGGAGCGATCCAGACGTGTCCTGGCTCAATCAGCGTGCCTGTTACTCCCTCTTGCACATCCAGCGAAGAAGCCGCACAGAGGCGCTCGGCCAGGAAACGGGTGAACGTCGGAGGCATGTGCTGAACGATCACAACCGGAACCGGGAGATTTGACGGAAGAAGCGGGATCACATCAGCAAGCGCGTTGGGCCCGCCGGTCGATGTCCCGATCGCCACAAGGTCCACGCGCTGGTCCGCGGCCGCAGCGGCGATCACGGAGTGGACTGCGCCCGGCCGGGTCGGAGACTCGGGGGTGGCAGAAGACGACTGTCCCTTGGACTTCCAGCAGAGCGCTTTGATTCTGGGAATGACTTCCAGACGAATCCGCGCCATGCTGTCTTGCACGCTGCCCACGTTGGCGGGTTTTGCAACGTAGTCGTCGGCTCCGGCGGCAAGGGCGTCGAGTGTGGCCAGGGCGCCTCGCTCGGTCAACGTGCTGAACATGATTACCGGTGTGCGGACGCCACGCATGCGCAACTCGCGAAGCGTTTGCAGTCCGTCCATCTCCGGCATTTCGATATCGAGCGTGATGGCGTCGAGCGTGTACTGCTCAACCATGGCGAGCGCAATCCGTCCATTTGCCGCAACGCCAGCGACTTCAATATCGGGATCGCTTTCAAGCGCTTGCCTGACGATGCGCCGCATGACTACAGAGTCGTCCACGATCAACACGCGATATTTCATTGGACGAGACCAATGATCTGCAACTTATTCAGGAACGCGTCCTTGGTGAAGGGCTTCATGATGTACTCATTTGCTCCCTCACCTAGTGCCCGCTCCACCTCCGATTGTTCGCTTTCGGTGGTCACCATCATGATCTTCAGGTCGTCATAGCGGTGATCAGACCTGACTTTTCCGAGCAGTTCGATTCCGTTCATCTCGGGCATGTTCCAGTCGAAGAGGGCCAGGTCAGCCGAGCTTTGCTCGAGGTAGTCGAGTGCGTCAGGACCGCATTTAGCCTCGACCACCTCGAAGCCGGCGCTGAGCAAAATGGACCTGAGAACCTTCCGCATTGTGGATGAATCATCAACAACCAAGGCGCGCATGAGGTTTCCTTTCACGACATCGAAACGAGGCACAGCCGGAGGTAATCAATACCCTGCGGCTGTGCCCGGCCAATGCAGCTAGTAGCGGAACTGCGACACCAGAGTTTGCAGTTCGGCGGCCATCTTCTCGAGCGAATGCGCGGACTTCGACGTGTCTGTCGCACCCACGGTTGTGGCGCGTGCAGCTTCGGCCACTCCTCCGATGTTCTTGCTGATATCGGTGCTTCCCTTGGCCGCTTCGGCGAGGGTGCGTCCGATCTCGTTAGTGGTTGCGCTCTGTTGTTCGATGGCGCTGGCAATGGTGGTCTGGATGTCGCTGATCTGGCCGATGACCTGACTGATCTGGCTGATGGCCGAGACGGCTCCATTGGTGTCGCCTTGAATGGCTTCGATCTTACGGCTGATGTCTTCGGTGGCTTTGGCGGTCTCCTTTGCGAGTTCTTTGACCTCGTTGGCGACCACGGCAAAGCCCTTTCCGGCTTCGCCTGCGCGGGCGGCCTCGATGGTGGCGTTGAGCGCAAGCAGATTGGTCTGCTGGGCGATGGAAGTGATCACCTTGATGACTTGGCCGATCTCGGCGCTACTCTGACCGAGTTTAGAGATGGTGACGTTGGTTACCTCGGCGGTGCGAACGGCCGAGGTCGCAACGCGCGTGGCTTCGGCTGTGTTCTTGGCGATCTCCTTAATGCTGGCGCTCATCTCCTCGGCTCCGGTGGCCACGGTCTGAACGTTGGTGCTGACCTGTTCGGCGGCCGCTGAAACCACGCTTGCCTGGGTTGCCGTCTCATCGGCGTTGGAGCCCATGGACTGGCTGACTTTGTTCAACTCCTCCGATGAACTGGCCAACAAGGAAACATTGCGTCCGATCTGCTCGAGGGCCGAGCGCACGGATTTGGAAAGTGTGTTGACGGCGTTGGCCAGCAGTTCGAAATCGCCTGCATACTTGGTGGTAACGAGTGAAGTGAAGTCTCCTCCGGCGAGTTTGGTGAGGACCGCGCTTACGTCCTGCATCGGTCCAACAACTGCGTCGAGGGTGGAGTTGACGCCCTCAACGATCTTGCGGAAGTCGCCGTGATGGATGCTGGCATCGGCACGGGTGGAAAGCTTGCCTTCCAGGGCAGCCTTGGTCAGCATGTTGGTATCTTTCACCAAATTCTGCAGGACGGTGCCCACGGTGTTGATGGCCTGTTTCATCTTTTCGTGGTCGCCCTTGTAGGTCTGCGCGATCAACTCGTCGATCTTGCCGTTGGATATCTGCGCCAGGATTCGGTTGCCTTCGCCGATGGGGAGGAGGATGGCGTCGAGCATCTGGTTGACGTCGCCAATCACGTCGGCAAAAGCGCCCTGGAACTGCTCCGGCTTGCCCCGTTCGGAGAGCTGGCCGTCTCGCGATGCATCGGTTAAGCGAGCTAGTTCTTTCTGCAGGCTCTGCATGACTGCGGCCACGTTGTTGACGGCCAGCTTCATTTTTTCGTGGTCGCCCTTGTAGGTTTGCGCGATCAACTCGTCGATTTTTCCATTGGAGATCTGGGCCAGGATGCGATTGCCTTCGCCGATGGGGAGGAGGATGGCGTCGAGCATCTGGTTGACGTTGCCAATCACGTCGGCATAAGCACCCTGGAACTGCTTCGCCTTGCCCCGTTCGTAGAGCAGGCCGTCTCGCGATGCGTCGGTTAAGCGAGCTAGTTCGTTCTTCAGGCCCTGAAGGACCGTAGCCACGTTGTTGACGGCCAGTTTCATCTTCTCGTGGTCGCCTTTGTAGGTCTGCGCGATCAACTCGTCGATCTTACCGTTGGAGATTTGCGCCAGGATGCGGTTGCCTTCGCCGATGGGGAGGAGGATGGCGTCGAGCATGGTGTTGATTTCAGTTATGAGATCGCGATAGCGGCCCTGGAAGCTTTCGGCGTGGCCACGCTCGTTCAGTTGTCCGTCGTGAGAGGCCTGTACGAGTCTGGAAATCTCACATGCGAATCGCTCGTCTGCGGAGTCGTCCTGAATGACCTGAATGACCCCGATCATTCTGTTCTGGTCGTCGTAGCGCGGCGACGCAGAGCCACTGACCGGGACGCTGCTGCCCTTGATAACGTATATTCCATGCCCGGTCACGGTGCGTCCTTCACGCATCGCACGCGAGGCAATGCACGTTCGATTGCGACAGTCCTCGTTGTCGAACAGATCCCACGCTTTGAGCCCGATGCACGCCTCGGGTGTGCTGCCCGCGAGCAACGCCGCGGCGCGATTGAGGTATTCGATGTTGTGGTCACAATCTAAAACGATGACCGGCACCGGGGTGTCGTCAAGGTAGCTGGCCTTGTTCATGCAACGATCGAATTCGGAAGCAACGGCGTGAGGTAATTCACTGCCCGGCGCGTATGCAGTTCCGTTTACGTTCCCCTGTGTACGAACTCCGACTGCCAATCCTTTTGCTGCCATATTCGCTTCCCCTTTTATTTGTGGATTCCTGTCAGTGAGCGCCGGGCCCGCCGGCGGTTGCCGCTGCGCTGATGTTCACGGACCGTTGCGTGTCAAGGACCAGCAGCAGTTCGTTTTTGAGTTTGTAAACGCCCCGGATGAGTTCGCGGCTGGTGCTGGCCAGCGTGTCGGGGGCCTCTTCGAAATCCTCTTCTTCGACTTCCACCACATCGCCAATTTCGTCGACCAAGAGGCTAACTGCTCCATCCCCGGTGCGAACCACGACGTTCATCGGCAACTCACCATCGAGCCGGTCGCGCACGCCAAGGCGGCGGCGGAGATCGATCGCGGTGACGATCTGGCCACGCAGATTGATCAACCCGGCGACAACGTCCGGGGCAAGCGGAACTCCGGTCATCTCCAGGTGCCGTATCACTTCCTGTACGGTCTCAACCTCGACGCCGAACAGGAGACCCTGAATGAAAAAGGTACAGAACTGCTGCTGAGTTGCGCTCATGCCATCCTCCCTTCGCCCGCGAAGGACATTACCAGTTCCGGTACGTTGAGGAGATCGGTGACGTGCTGCTGGATGACGGCGGAACCAAGCAGGCGTGCGTTGCCGGAGTTCTTGTTCACCGAGACGTGCTGATCGACGATGTCGAGAATTTCGTCTACGATCAAGCCCACGCTGCGGCCGGATTCTGAATGCACCACCACTTGCATGGGACCTTCGCGGGTTGTGCGGGCCGTGAGTTGCAAAGCATCTGCGACGCTCACTAGCGGCATGATTTCTCCGCGATACTGAACTACCTGGTGGCTCCCGGACATCTCAATCGTGGCCGGATCGAACTCTTCAAGGCGCGACACCATCGACAGCGGGACCGCGAGCTTTCCGTGATCGCCGACCCGGAAGAGCAACCACGACTCACGTTGATCGGCACTCTCACTAGATCCGCCTTTGGCAGCGACGGCGGAATGATCGCAGGACTCGCCGGCCAGCGAAGCCAGTTGCGCGAGACCAAGAATGTCCAGAATCAGGGCTACTTTGCCATCGCCCATGATGGTGGCGCCGGCAAAACATGAAATGCTCTTCAACTGCTTGCCCAGCGGCTTGACCACGATTTCTTCGGTGTCGTTGATTTCGTCCACTACCAGGCCGAACTGGCGGTCGTCGGCCTGGAGCACCACGATGTTGATGGATTCGTCGGCGGCTTTGCTGCCGTTGCCGAGTTTGAGTTCGCGGTTGAGATAGATGATCGGAAGAAGGTTTCCGCGAAGGCGATACACGGACGCTTCCTGAATCATTTCGATGCCCGTCTCCGCCGCTTTGCCTTCGAGCCGTACCAACTCCACCAGACTGACTTGCGGGATGGCAAAGCGCTCAGCCCCGGTTGTGACAATAAGGGCAGGAATGATCGCCAGGGTGAGAGGAATCTTGATCTTCAGCGTGGTGCCGCGGCCACGTACCGAGGTGACGTCGACGGTGCCGCCAATCTTTTCAATGTTGGTCTTAACGACGTCCATGCCGACGCCGCGGCCGGAGATGTTGGTGATTTTTTCGACGGTCGAAAATCCGGCCAGGAAAATTAGGTTTGCGATTTCGCGGTCAGACATTGCGGCGGCGTGCTGCGGGGTCACTATCCCGCGCTCGATTGCCTTGGCCTTGATCGCATCCAGATCGAGTCCCGCACCGTCATCGGAGATCTCGATGTTGACCTGTCCGCCTTCGTGAAAGGCTCGCAGGAAAAGCAGTCCCTCTGGTGATTTTCCCGCCGCTTCGCGCTTTGCGGACGTCTCGATGCCGTGATCGAGCGAGTTGCGAACGACGTGGGTGAGCGGGTCCTTGATCGCCTCGATGATTGTTTTGTCGAGTTCGGTCTGGCTGCCCTCCATCTCAAGCCGGACCGATTTGCCGGCCGCGTTCGAAAGGTCGCGCACGATTCGCGGAAACTTATTCCAGATGTTTCCGATCGGCTGCATACGCGTCTTCATCACGCCTTCCTGCAACTCAGTGGTGATCAGGTTCAGGCGCTGCGCCGTGTTCAGGAACGCGGGATCTTTTTGGTTGGAGGTGAATTGCAGAATCTGATTCCGAGCCAGCACCAGTTCGCCTACAAGGTTCATCACCTTGTCGAGAAGATTCACGTCTACTCGGATGTTGCTGTTGACGGCATCCTCGCGCGATTCACTTTGTGCCTGGAGCGCATCCTGGACAGCTTTTTGCGGAACCGTCCCACTCTGCACCAGGATTTCTCCGACGCGGCGTGGATCACCGCTCTGCTGCACCTCTAGCGCGCTTATAACCGAGGCCGCATCGACGGAGCCCTGGTCAACAAGAATCTCGCCGAGCAGATTAGAAGCGGTCGTACCGCCTAGGACTTCTGGCTGGTTGGCTTCGTTCACCTTGTCGTCCTTCAAAATATCCTGAGCCGTTAGAGTTTCCGTCAGCGACTGGATTACGTCGCTAAATTCGAGGTCGCCCTCTTGCCCGGTGCTCTCTAGAGAGGCGAATATTTGGCGGTCGGCATCGATCATGCGGAGCAGTGCGGAGGTAATCTCGGCGTTCACGCTGAGCTTGCCGTCACGCATGCGGGAAAGAATATTTTCGCCGACATGATTGACCGCCTCAAGCTTTTTGAGGCCGATGGCTCCGCTGGTTCCCTTCAGGGTGTGAATGGCGCGAAAGATTCTCGCAACCAATTCTTTCGAGCTTGGATTCTTTTCAAACTCGACGAAATCGCGGTCAAGCTGGTCAAGCAGTTCGCTACCTTCGATTAGAAAATCCGGGATGAACTCATCCATTTGCGTTGGCTCCCAGTTACTGCCAGAACTGGCGTTGGCACAATCATCTTCAGTGCCCCTATCGGAAAACACTGTGTGCAACTTGAATCAGAGGGAAGCCTCAACGCAAAAAAAAGCCCCAGGGAGGTTCAGAACCCTGGGGAGTAAAAGGAGGTTGCGTTGGCGTCGGCGGGGCTATTTCAAAATTGCCGCCAGATCCTGCTCCGGATTGGTGATCGCCATCAGGTTGTAATTCTTCTGCAGCAATCCGAGGACGGCTGGCGAGATGAAGGCGGGCAGCGACGGGCCGATGCGAATGTTCTTGATGCCGAGATGCAGCAGGGTCAACAGAATCGCCACCGCCTTCTGCTCATACCAGGAGAGCACGAGCGAGAGTGGCAGGTCGTTGACGCCGCACTCGAAGGCCCCGGCGAGCGCCACCGCGATCTGAATGGCCGAATAGGCATCGTTGCACTGACCGATGTCGAGGAGGCGGGGAATGCCACCGATGTCGCCGAACTGCAGCTTGTTGAAGCGGTACTTTCCGCAGGCCAGAGTGAGAATCACGCAGTCGTCGGGTACAGACTCAGCGAGCTGGGTGTAGTAGTCGCGGCCACTGCGCGCGCCATCGCATCCGCCGATGAGGAAGAAGTGGCGAATCTTGCCGGCCTTCACGGCACCTACGACTTGGTCGGCCACACTGAGCACGGCGTGGTGGCCGAAGCCGGTGAGGATGGTGTCGTCGGGGCCGGTTTCGGCAAAGCCCGGCGCGGCCAGCGCGGCTTCGATGACGGGAGAGAAGTCCTTGCGGCTGACGTGCATGAGGCCAGGCCAAGCCACCGCGCCAGAGGTGAAGATGCGATTGCCGTAGCTATTCTTGGGCTGCTGAATGCAGTTGGAGGTCATGAGAATGGCGCCGGGGAAATCGGCAAATTCCGCGGCCTGGTCCTGCCACGCACCGCCGTAATTGCCGGCTAGATGCGGGTAAGCCTTGAGCTTGGGATAGCCATGGCCGGGGAGCATTTCACCGTGAGTGTAGACCATGATGCCGGTGTCCTTGGTCTGTTCGAGCAAGGCAGCGAGGTCGGCAAGATCGTGTCCGCTAATGAGGATAGCCTTGCCCGCGGTGGGGTGGAGGCGAACCGGGGTTGGGGTGGGATGGCCGAAGGCGTCGGTATGGGCCTTGTCCAGCAATCCCATCACACGCATATTCAACTCGCCCACCTTCAGCGCGTAGCCCAGCAACTCGTCGAGCGAGGGCGCGGGGTGGGTCAGAAAATCGAGAATTTCGTGAATGGTGGCATGGATTGCGGCGTCGGTGCCACCCACCTGGCGGGCGTGCTCGGCGTAGGCCGCAACTCCCTTGATGCCGTAAAGGATTAATTCTTGCAGGTTGGCAACTTCGCTGCCGTTGCTCTGGCTGGCGCCGGGAATACTGTAGATTTTTCCCTGAGAGATCAGACCATCGAGGCTCGCCTCGGGCTTGAATTTGCTGGCTCCATTGAACTGCTCTGGCTCACGGCCCTGGGCAGCGACGGCTCCGAGATACAGTTCGCGGGCGCGGTCGCGAGCCTTGGCGGTTTGCTCGATGAGGGCGGCGACGCGGACGGGATCGAAGTTGACGTTGGTAAGGGTGGCGAAGAGCGCTTCGACCACAAACTCGTCAATCGAGGCATCCCGAACCCCAAGCTGGGCTGCGCGGTGGGCAAACATGGACACTCCCTTGAGGGCGTGCACAAGAAGATCCTGCAGAGTCGCGGTATTGTCATCCTTGCCGCAGACGCCAATTTGCGAGCATCCCTGGCCTTTGGCGGTTTGTTCACATTGGTAACAGAACATGGTAAAGCTCCCTTTTGTCGGATTACATTGCCGAGACTACAGGAGCATTAAACGAATGGCAGCGACCAAAGTCACAGGGGCCGAAGTTGCCGTGGCACCGCCTCGGTGTTCGTGGGCATTCGTAAATGCTTGCAGACAAGGCCAATCCGTTTTACGCTCGTTATATCCTGCAAATTAAGATTCCGGCCGGGCGGTCGGAGGAAGGTGAGCATCGCAGCGGACGGGTATCCCTCGCGGCGCGATGTGCGTATCGATAATTGGCTATGTTCTACGCAACGGATGATCTGAGAATTAAGTGGACGAAAGTGGTTCTGCCTCCGGTTTTTCTCGAGGAGGAGCTGCCGACGACGGACGCTGCCTCGGCAACCGTCTTTCAGACGCGCAAAGCAATCTGCAACGTATTGGCGGGCGGGGACAAACGCCTCATCGTGGTGGTAGGCCCCTGCTCGATTCATGACCCCAAGGCCGCGCGCGAATACGCAAGCCGGCTCAAGGAAGTCATCGCTGAGGTCTCAAACGAATTGATTCTGGTGATGCGGGTGTATTTTGAAAAGCCGCGCACCACCATTGGCTGGAAGGGCTTGATCAATGACCCTTACCTTGACCAGTCTTACAAAATCAACGACGGCCTGCGCATAGCCCGCCACCTTCTCCTGGACCTTGCCGAGATGGGTGTGCCCGCCGGAACCGAGTTTCTCGACATGATTTCGCCGCAGTATGTGGCGTCGTTGGTGAGCTGGGGAGCGATTGGCGCGCGTACCACGGAGAGTCAGATTCATCGCGAGTTGGTTTCTGGCCTTTCCTGCCCGGTCGGCTTCAAGAACGCCACATCGGGGGATGTGCAGATTGCGATTGAGGCGATGCTCTCAGCCGCGCACCCGCATACTTTCCTTGGCGTTTCGAAATATGGGCAGTCGGCGATCTTTGTGACCAACGGCAATCCGGATACCCACGTTATCTTGCGCGGCGGCAGCAAGATGGTGAACTACACGGCTGATGCCGTCGCCGAAGTCTGCGCCAAACTGGAGAAGTATAAACAGAAGCCGCAGGTGATGATCGACTGCAGCCACGCCAACAGCCAGAAGGACCACACCCGGCAGTCTGTGGTGTGCCGCGATGTCGCCGCACAGGTCGCCAACGGCGAAAAACGCGTCATAGGCCTAATGATTGAAAGCAGCCTGGTGGCGGGCTCGCAGCCGCTGAAGAAAGGCAGGCCACTAACTTATGGACAGAGTATTACGGACCCCTGTATTGGATGGGATGAAACGTACGGACTGTTGAAGGAGTTGGCTGTGGCAGTGAAGACGGGGCGCTAAGTTGAACTGAACATCTCTTCAGGATTAAGCAAACGTACTTAGTTCGCCGATGACTTGGGCGGGATCTCGCCGGCAGGCAGCCCGCCCGCTCGCATTTTTCCCAAAGTCAGCAAAAGAAGAGAGATTTGGCGCATGCCAGTGCGCCGAAAGTGCCTCGCCATACGAATAAGTGTGTCAATACTTCATTGCAACTCAATTAATTAACCTCGATCGCATCACATTGAACAACCCTGGCGTGCTCTGCTGCGTCGGAACGTATGTACGTGCTTGATCTTGGCCCTGCGCGATACCACGCCACAAGGCCAAAAGACAGCAAAACGCAAATTGCAGTAGAGAGGCCAAAGTTATGTCTATGTCGGAACTCGGGAATACCGCAGGCCTCGAAGATTGCCGTGGCGGCACCGATTGCAGCATTGCGCGCTGGTACGTCGCGTACACCAAGGCGCGCCATGAGAAAAAAGTTGCCGCTCATCTGGAGATGAAACGGGTGGATGTTTTCCTCCCGTTGTATGAGGCCACCCATTTCTGGAATGGAAGACGGGCCGTTTTACATCTGCCGCTGTTTCCCGGCTACGTCTTCGTTCGCACTTCATTGCAGGATCGGTTGCGCGTGCTGGAAGCGCCCGGACTAATTCAACTGGTCGCTTCAAGAGGAATGCCGATTCCTTTGCCGGACGACGAAGTAGAGCAGATCCGCACTTGTCTTTCGCTTGGGCTCAATGCAGAGCCGGTTCCTTACTTGCACGCCGGGGACGTGGTGCGGATTGTCGACGGGCCGCTGGAGGGGTGGAAGGGGAGGGTGCTGCGCCGCGATGGAGAGACGCGATTTGTTCTCTCCGTTGACTTGATTATGCGCTCGGTGGCTGTCAAGGTCGAAGCGTCACGCCTTGAACGGCTCTCGGCTAATACTGCTGCTGCCTGAGACGCGGGTTCTTTCCGCATCAGGCTCCGGCGTTGCATTACTTATGAGTGGGATTGACTGGACTTGTTAAGTCCAATTGGAAGGCACATGCCGAACATTTTTACCGGTGATACGCAGCGCAACTCGACTTCTGCCGCGTTACTTTCATACCGGCGGTTACTGATCGTCGCCTGCGAGACAATCCTGTTCGCCTTGACTTACTGCTTGAGCTTTCTGCTGCGCTTTGACCTCACGCTAAATGCGACAAATCACACGCTGATCGCGCATACGCTGTTGTACGTCGTTGCCATTAAGCTGGTCGTTTTCCTTTGCTTTGGTCTGCTGAGCGGTTGGTGGCGCTACGTGGGAGTGCACAGCCTTATCGATATTGCCAAGGCCGCTTGTTGCAGTGCCGCGATTCAGTTTATCGTGATTCACTACCTGCTTCGTCCTGATGGTTACCCGCGCTCGGTGTTTTTTATCGACCTCGTGCTTACTGGAGTAGTCGCAGGGGGCGCGCGCTTTGCGGTTCGCGTGTATACGGAAACCGTTCGGCAAGACACCAAACAGCGCAGGATCCTATTAGTAGGGGCTAATCGGGAGGGAACCTCCATTGCGCGCCAGTTACTCGAGCAACCGGAGTTGAATTACAGCCCCGTGGGTTTCGTCGATGACGATATCAGCAAACTCGGCATTAAGATTCATGGGGTACCAGTGCTGGGATCGACCGAGGCCCTTGGCGTGCTTGTCGAACGTCATCAGGTCGCTTGCGTGCTGATTGCGTTGCCCTCCGCCAAGGGATCGGAGATCGAACGCATCGTGACCAGTTGCCGTGAATGCAATGTCGAGTTTAAGATTCTTCCTCCTTTCAGGGAGCAGATCGGTCGCTCCGATCTGATAAGCCAGGTGCGAGACGTTCGGCTCGAAGACTTGCTCGGACGTGAGCCAGTTCCCAATAACCTCGAAAATATCCGGACGAAGATCCAGAACAAGACAGTTCTTGTGACCGGCGCAGGCGGCTCCATTGGCTCCGAACTGGTGCGGCAGCTCGCAACCCTTCACCCCAGCAGTCTGATTCTTTTCGAGCGCTCGGAGAACGATCTGTACCGAATCTGCATGGAACTCGCGGCCACGCACAAGGATCTCAACTATGTTCCCGTAATCGGAGACATTCTGGACGTAAATCTGTTGCGGGAAGTATTCGCGCAACACCGACCTCAATCGGTACTCCACGCCGCGGCTTACAAACATGTTCCCATGATGGAGCAGCACTGCTTTCAGGCGGTCACGAACAACGTGTTTGGAACTTACAATGTTGCTCTAGTTGCCCGCCAGTATCAGGTGGACGATTTCGTGATGATTTCCTCAGACAAGGCGGTGCGGCCCACCAATGTCATGGGTGTGACCAAACGCATTGCGGAGCTACTTATCCTTGCGTTGCAGAAGCAGCATACGCGATTCATGGCTGTACGCTTTGGTAACGTGCTGGGCAGCAGCGGCAGCGTAATTCCCCTTTTTAAGCAGCAGATCGCCAGCGGAGGGCCGGTCACGGTAACTCACCCGGACGTCGAACGGTTTTTCATGACGATTCCGGAAGCGGTTCAACTGGTATTGCAGGCATTGAGCATGGGAAAAGGCGGAGAAATATTTGTCCTCGACATGGGTGAATCAGTAAAAATTGTGGACCTCGCACGGAACCTGATCCGGCTATCCGGATTCGAGCCCGATCGCGACATTCCCATTGTGTTCTCAGGCTTGAGACCGGGCGAAAAGCTCTTCGAAGAATTACATCTTGAAGCCGAGGGCATGGTTACGACCGCGCATCAGAAAATCCGCGTCCTTAACGGTATGCGTCCAAGTTTTGAGCAGGTGCAGTCGTGGCTGAACGAACTGTCGACCCACAATGAGGCAAAAAATGTTCACGCCCTGGTAGCTACGCTTCGCAATATCGTTCCTGAATACACGCCGAGTAAAGAGATACTGGCGCTCTGTCAGACCGACTGCCATGACATCTTGCTGCCTTACAGGCGGGCGCGCGCCGCGTTGGCTAGCGAAGACAGTCGGGCTGCTTAAGCGGGGTGCCAATCCCATGACCCATGATTGCGGGAGCTAACTATGAGTGATTCGTCTTTTATCCCATTTCACCGTCCGTCGCTCGGCCAAGAGGAGCATGACGCTGTGCGTCATGTGCTCGAGTCGCAATGGCTCACCACTGGGCCAGCCGCACAGCGGTTTGAACGCGAGTTCGCCGAATACATCGGCTGCAAGCACGCGCTCGCCGTAAACTCGGCGACAGCAGCGCTGCAACTGGCTCTGGATGCCATCGGTATTAAAGAGGGAGACGAGGTGCTGGTACCCACCTACACCTTTACTGCGACTGCGGAGGTTGCAACGTACTTTGGTGCGCGACCAGTGTTATGCGACAGCTTGCCAGGCGCTTTCAACGTAGACCCCGCAGATATCGAAAAGCGTATTACCGGGAAGACGCGCGCAATTATTCCGGTTCATATTGCCGGTGAGGCGTGCGACCTTGATGCGATTCATGACATTGCCGGGCGTTATCAGCTACAGGTGATTGAGGATGCCGCCCACGCGTTACCGACAAGCTACCGGGGACGGCGCGTCGGAACAATTTCCGACTTGACGGCATTCAGCTTCTACGCGACTAAGACCATTACTACCGCCGAGGGCGGAATGCTAGTAACGGACCGCGATGACTACGCCCGCCGTATTTCCATGATGCGGCTGCACGGCATCAGCGGCGACGCCTGGAAAAGATATTCGAAGGAAGGCTCCTGGTACTACGAAGTCGAAGACGCCGGGTATAAGTTAAACCTATGCGATCTGTTGGCGGCGCTTGGTTCGGCGCAATTGGCTAAGTGCGACAATTTTGCCGAGCAGCGGCGCGCGATGGCGGCACGTTACCGTGAGTCGTTCTCAGAGCTCGATGAGTTGGAGAATCCTCCGCTGGGCGAAGACCCCGCGGGACATGCATGGCACCTGTTTATTCTTCGCATACGTTCCGAGCGGCTTGATCTTAACCGGAACCAGTTTGTGGAGGAACTGAAGAAGCGCGGCATAGGAAGCAGCGTTCACTTTATTCCGTTGCATTTGCACCCGTTTTATCAGCGCGCCTACGGATACCGGCGAGGACAACTTCCCAATGCCGAAGCCGCTTACTCGCGATGTCTTTCGCTTCCTATATTTCCGGGCATGACCGGTTCGGAACAGGAGCGGGTCATCGGAGCGGTGCGGGAGATCGTATGGGAACATCGCAAACGCAAATCGACGGCTGCATGAAGCATCTCCGCACTACAGTCGAGTTGGAGCCGCGCACGCCGGTAGCGACAGGCGCAATCAGCAACTGGTGCAGTGCCCCGGGAAAGCGCGCCTTCGATCTACTCTGCACGATTCCCGCGCTGGTTGCTCTCGCTCCGGCGATGCTGCTCATCGGAGCGGGGGTCAAACTTACGAGCGGAAGTCCAGTTCTGTTTCGGCAAAAGCGATTCGGCCGCAGTGGATGCGACTTCGAATGTCTTAAGTTTCGCACCATGAAGCAGAGCGTCGGCGTGGGAGTTACTCAGGCCGGGGACGCGCGCGTTACCCGCATGGGCCGTATACTGCGGAAGTGGAAACTGGATGAGCTACCGCAACTCATCAACGTTGTTCGTGGGGATATGAGCTTGGTCGGGCCCCGTCCCGACCTGCCGGAATTTATCATTGAACTGGACAGCTCGAGGCGGGATGGACTGGCGTTACTGACCCCTGGTATCACGGGTTGGGCCACGCTGAAGTTTCGCCGTGAGGAAGAGTTACTCGCTGACGTTCCCCCACAGGAACTGCGATCTTTTTATGTTCGCGAAGTGCTGCCTTGCAAGAGCGACCTCGATCTGGATTACGCATCGCGCGCCTCTTTCTGGGGCGACCTGACGATATTGCTTCGCACCGTCGCCGCCATTTTCTGACAAACTGAGTGACCTGCACACGAAAAAGCCGCCCATTCCTGAGCGGCTTGGCTTGTTGTTCACTTTCGTCGGTACAGCGCCGCCTAGATCGGGTGAGCGTAGACTGCCATACCGGACACGGTGGCGAGGACCGTATCCAATCCCTTGTGGAATCCGGTCTTGGTTTTACTGCTTGGAATGAAAAGGATATCTTCCGCTTCAAGGTTGACGTCGGGAGTCTTTGCAGTATAGATCTTGTCCAATGCGACCGGAGTCTCCTGCTGTCCCGTTGCGCTTTTGCGGATGAGCTTTGCTTTGCCCAGGGATGCGGTTGAATTTGTGCCTTGGGCAAGAGCAATAGCCTGCAGGACTGTCATTTTGGAGTTTTCCATCACGAATCCGCCGGGAAGCTTCACGTCGCCAACAACATAAACGATTCCTGCTTTTGTAATCATCACGGTGTCACCAGGTTTGACGTCGACATTGCACTGGCTCCAGTCGTTTGCCCCAATGGGCATCTCCACTACCTGGGCTTCGGTCTTACCCCGGCGCATGATCATGACTTTCTTGCCCGCCTTTGGGGTAACCCCGCCCGCTGCCGAGATGGCGTCGAAGAGCGTGTGTGTCCCCAGTAGTGGGTAGATTCCAGGTTTAGTTACTTCCCCGAGAACCGAAATACCTTGAGTCGCGTATTCCTTCGCAAACACGTTTACCTGGGGATCGCGAAAATACTTTTTATCGCGCAGGCGGGCGGCGATTAAGTCCTGCGCCTGGCTTGCCGAAAGTCCGCCGACTGTTATGCTTCCGATCATTGGGAGGGTAATTTGGCCCTCGCGACTGACTCGGACTTCACGCAGGTATTCCGGTGCTCCTTCCACGCTGACCACTAAGAGATCTCCGCTTCCGATCAGCAGTTCGGAAGCCAGTTGAGTTTGCTGAACGAACGGCGAGTTGGGTTCCATTGGAGTAGCCGCGGCAACCGGGGCAACACTCTGGCTCCATACTGGAAGCGCCAAGGTCAGAGACATTAGAGTTACGACTTGTTTGCAGGATAGGAGCCGCATAACTAAACCTCACGTTTTCTGTTTCAGAAGGTGGTCGCAAAGCGACCACCATAGCTTTTTAGCAATCAGTTTCGGTTGCGGAATCTGAATCCGCGCGTCGGCTGTCTGGTAGTGTTCTGAGTGATTGAGAGTGTGGGTGCCTTTGGCGGCAGGAAACCACTCCGGCCCCAGCGTTCGGATGGGAGTCTCCCGGTACTCGTTTGGCGAGAGCACGTCAATGCGATTCAACACGATAGCGCCACCATAACTTTGTGAACAGTCCTGACCTGGGCGCATCAATAGACCTTCATGAGTGAATACCTGGCCGGCGGGTCTAGCCCGGGAAGCATCGGCGACAACGGGATTGCATGCATGAGGAAGCCATGGCCCGAGCGGGGAGTCAGCGTAGTAAAGAAACAATTCGCTGTTAATCTTTCCGTTTTTTGTGACGCCCGCGGCGAACATCCAGAATGCTCCGTTATGTTCAAAGATCGTTGCATCCACGGCCCACACATCCTCCATGAGGCAACCGGAGAACTCCCAGCGAAGAGGAAAGTCGACAGCCCGGAATAGCTCAATGCGGCCACTATCGTGGCTCTCCGGAAGCATGTAAGTCTGCCCCTTCCATTCGAACAGAAATGGGTAAGAAAGATGGTGTTTCGCTTCCAGTACCACGGAAGGCGATCCGAGAAATCCTTCTTCATTGAATTCGATGCAAGAAATCACGCCTTTTCGTTCCGCAAAGACAAGCTCTTCAAAAAATAAGTAGCTCCGCCCGCCGCGCTCGGCCACAAACGGGTCGGCATAAAAGCGATCGCGCGGTGGCTTCAATACATAAAAGTCTTTCAGATCGAATGCTTCCGGTCCGCTTATCCTGGGGCGCACAACGACACACCATTGCTGATCGAAGCAGAAGCGGCGAAACCTGAGAGCGAACTGGCGGCCGAGCGTGCGAATAAAAGACGCGGAGCGATTGCCGTTAGAGCGCGCGCGAGCCGCCGGCGAAGCAACCACATGAAGTTCAGGGGGAAGCGGAGTCAATTGGCGCGAGATGGGTTGCACTTCGCAATGCCCCTCAGAGTTGAGTTGTGAGTGAGACAACTGCTTCATAAAATGGCCTGCGTTCGTGCAAGGAGCAAGGGAGCTTTGCTGTGGTTGAATTAATTAGCGATGCGCATGGAGATACAGATGGTTTCCGTGGAAGGTGGCACACTTCAGGGAGCATAAAGCGCATTTTCGGATGGGACCAAGGGGGAGGAAACAAGAGATCGATATATGTGCATATAGTTCGCGGCATTCTCGGTGGCCGAAAACTTGTGTACGGTCTTAATGCCATTGGCGATCAGGCGGCTGCGCAAAGCGCCCGCGTTGAGTAATGGCAGCGATGCGCGCGCTATCGTCGCGGCATCGGCGGAGTTCACCAACCGCCCGCTCAGGTTATCGGAAATTACTTCGCCGATTCCGCCGACGTTGCGAGCCACTACCGGAACTCCCAGGGCCAGCGCTTCCAGCAGCACTGTGGGCATGCCTTCGTGGTCAGAGGTAATGAGCAGCAGGTCGATTGCGCGCAGAACATCGTAGATATCATCGCGCTCGCCCAGAAAGAGCGTCCGCTGTTCCAGGTCACTGCCCCGCAAAGAATCCCGCAGCGACGCCTCTTCTCGGCCCGCGCCTGCAATCACAAAGCAAGCTGAGGGCAATTCGCGCGAAAGGCAACGCGCGATGTCCAGAAAAAGATCCACCCGCTTGACCGCCTCAAGTCTGCCGACGATCCCGACGACCGCGCGCTCCGGGCTGATCTCCAGTCTCCGCTTTGCGTCTGCGACCGTGAACCCGGATTGCACTCTGGCCAGGTCGATTGCGTTGCGAATTACCGCAATTCTTTCGCCGAGAGCTTTGCTTGCAAGTCGTTGCTTCAGGTCGCCGCTCACGCAGATAACGCGGCTGACATAGCGGGATGTCAGCCTATCCATACTGTAAACGACTCGATCCTTGAGGGTCCGTGGCTCCGGCATTCCGTGTTGCGTTCGCACCAGGAAGGGAACTCCGAAGCGCCTCGCCAGGAGAAGCGCGAGCAGGTTCTCCTTACTCTTGTGCGAGTGCAGGATGTCGACCTTTTTACCCCGCAGAAACCGCGAAGCATCGCTGAACGAGGCCAAGAACCTTCCACTGGCATTGGGTATCAGAGCTGTTTCAATCCCGCTGTTCGCCAGTTCTTCGCCTAGCCGCCCCTCGCCCAGCACAATCGCACTCAGGGACAGTGTGGTGTCTGCGGCAAGCTGGCGCAGCAACATCGCAATCTGTGCCTCGGCGCCCGCCCATTGTTCCGCGGAGACCACATGGCAGGTGGTGAGCCCGCTCCCAGGGCATAACCGAGTGCGGGCCAGCGCTCGTTGCTTGGCGATTGGAGTGGCAAGTTGCCCTAGATTGGTCGCATTCATAACGGCGCGTAACTCCCGAACAGCCTGGCGCAGCGGTAGCGGAGACTCACACCTTAGTTGCTGAAGTGAGTTGTGAGATGTTGTCTAGAAATACCTTAGTTATTGAAGCTATTGATAGTGAAAGGCTTATGCGATTGCCCTTAGAAGTCGTGCGACGAAATTATGCAGTAATGTTGGAGTATTAGCCGATGTGAGCAGGGGAAGCAGATCCGTATTGTTGGGTGCAGGAGAAACCATGAAACGCCTTCTCGTACTCCCGATCCTGATTGCTGCACTGGCTGTCGCTAGTTTCGCCACTGTCAGTTTCTCGCCCTCTTCCCTGTCCTTCGGCAGCCAGGCGGTGAGAACCACCAGCGCTGTGAAGTTTGTTACGTTCAGCAATAGCGGCAGCACCAGGCTGAGCTTCGGCACCGAGACCATCGCCGGTGACTATACGTGGGGCGGTGTGGGTACCTGCGGCCCCACGCTTGCGGCCAACTCCAGCTGCACGATGAGCCTGATCTTCAAGCCCACGGCCTCGGGAACCAGAACGGGCTCGCTGACTGTCGGCTCCATGGTCGTCAGCCTGACCGGCACGGGCGGCTCGACGACTACGCCCCCGGTCACTGTTCAAGCTCTGAAACCAACTACCACCAGCCTAACCAGTGGCACGATGGGTAAGGCCTACTCGGCGGCACTGACGGCTACGGGCGGAACTTCACCGTATAAGTGGAGCGTTGCTTCCGGTACCTTGCCGGCGGGATTGACTCTCTCGACCACCGGCACCATCAGCGGCACACCGAAGGCCAGCGGAACTTCCTCGTTCAGCGTTGCGGTTAAGGATTCAGAGACCACGCCCCAAAACGCTACGGCCACCCTTAAGCTCACCATCTCTGCTACCGCTCCGGTGCCGGCGGCTCTCAAACTCACCACCGCAACTCTCGCGAACGGCACCGTGGGTAGCAGCTACTCAGCGACATTGCAGGCTAGCGGCGGAACTTCGCCCTACAAATGGAGTGTAGCTTCCGGTTCCTTGCCCGCAGGATTGACTCTCTCCACCACCGGCACCATCAGCGGTACACCGACGATCGCCGAAGCTTCCTCTTTCAGCGTTACCGCGAAGGATTCAGAGTCTTCGCCCCAGGCAGCCACTTCCACCCTCGCCCTCACCGTCATTAAGGGCACTACTTCAGTTACTCCGCCGCCATCAACCGGCAGCTCCACCCTTGCGACTGCATACACGGCATACGTCGCAGCCAACTATGGCTCGGCCAAGGGCTACACGAGCGCGAACACCTATTATGTTTCATCCACGGGCAGCGATAACAATTCGGGAACGGCAGCCTCGCCGTGGGCAACGCTCGAGCATGCTGATAATGCAACGCCTGCCTGCGCGTTGATCCTGTTTAATTCAGGAACGTATTCCAACGGTGCTATCAATTCCAGCAGCAGCGGATCCTCGAGCTGCCATAAAGCCTTCGCCTCGCAGAGCTACTTAGGCGCGATACTGTCGGACAGTAGCACGGGCTCGGATGGCTCGGCCACTCTGTATGCTTCCGGCGAATATGTGGACATTGTAGGGTTTACGATCACTGGGCCAGCCTGCATCGGGATTCAGCCCGCAGGATCGAATGAGAAGGTGCTTTACAACTACGTCTACAACGTCGCGCAAGGCTCGGGACAGTGTGGGAACGGAGTTGGCGGCGGCGGCATCGCACCTGGCGAAGGCGGCGGCCAGAATGTGACGATCAATTACAACGTCCTTTACAACGTTGGCTCAACGGCTAACAGCAACAGTGGGCAGAACGTCCATGGCATCTACGTCACCTCGTCTGGCTTCACCATTGAAGACAACGTCGTGTACGTCTCGACCGGCGGCTGCATTCAGGCGTATCACTCGCCGTCGAATGGCATCATCTCGAACAACACGCTGGTCGGCTGCAAATGGGGCTACATCTGGGGCAACGATAACTCAGGAGCAGCGTCGAACATCGCCTTCAATAACAACACCATGTCTGGGATGAGCGGGTACGACATTTTCACCTGCGGAGCCAGCAACTGCGGGGCAGCCGTCGGCTCAGGAAACACGTTCTCGAATAACGATACCCCGGATGCGAATAATATCTCCGATGGCGGAACGCTGGTCAACAACATCACCTCCGCGCCCAACCTAGTCAAAGTGGCCGTGCCTCCAAGTGGCAACTTTGCGCCTAACTCAGGCTCTCCGCTGATTGGAACAGATACCACGACCGACGCGGCCCCGACTAACATCCTCGGCGTCTCAACCCGTAATATCGGCGCCTACTAAGCAGTAGGAGTTAAAACGGCACGACAAACGGCGACGTGCCGTGAATTGAATCTCGCCAGGCCCCAGAGCCTGGCGAGATTATTTGTCTATGTCTGTCGCGGACCGGCGACTCTCAAAGCCACGTCATTTCTCAACTCGCCGGCTGCCGGACTGGGGCTCTTCGCGGTATGCACCCCAGCAATCCAGCGCTCCACAATTCCCGACCATGAGTACTCGCGCTCGGCCAGAAGCCTGCCATTGCTGCCTAGTCGCTGGCGCAGTGCGGCATCGTTTGCCAGTTTCATCATCGCCTGGGCCAGCGCGGCGGAATCTTCTGGCGGCACGGTGAGTCCGCACTCGTTATGTTCTATGAGGTCCGCCGCTTCGCCGCATCCGGAAAAGATTACCGGCACGCCACAACTCAGAGCCGGGAACAGTTTCGAAGGACGCATTGTGCGCGCCACGGCCACGTTGCGGAAGGTAGCGATCGCCGCGCTCGCGATGGAATAGAGCTGGGCACTCTCCTCGTAGGAGATCCTCGGAAAGCGCACGTTGGTCAATCCCTTGCTCTTCACCAGCGCCTGAATGCGCTCGCGCTCCGGACCGTTGCCGACCATCAGGACTACGAACTCCGGATGCGCCGCAAGCCGCTCCGCCGCTTCGACGATCGTATCCAGCGCCTGGTAATAGGCCATCGTTCCGACCGAGACAATCACCTTTTTGCCGTGGAGACGCAAGCGGGTCAGCAATTCTTCGGACGCAGGCTGCGGTTTCATCAGCTCCGTGTCAGCGCCGTTGGGCAAGAACGTAATGTTTTCGGAGGGAACTCCGCGCGATACAAAGTGCTCGACGAAAGCGTGCGTAACCGTCGATACCTTCCATGCGTTTTTCAACAGCACATTCTCAAAGCCGAATGCCAAGTCGAGCATTGGCCCGCGCAGAAATCCGAGTTGTCGCGCCACGTCCACCTGCAGGTCCGGAACGTTGTACACGTAGGGCACGCCGCGCAGCCACTTCATCAGAAGCCCAACTATTCCGAGCGGAAGCGGCTGCGACTCCACGAACAGAACATCCGGTCGCGGTCCGAAGAGCAGGCTCAACGCGCTGAGGGCGAAGCTACAGTAGTTGGCGATTCGCGCCGCTCCGGAGCGGTTGTTGGAGGCAAACACCCAAAGCCGTTTCACCGGAATGCCGTCAATCTCCTCGCTTACCGACCAGCGGCCAGCATATCCGTCGAAAATCTTTCCCAACGGATAGTTCGGCATCGCGGTAAGCACCGAGACGTCGATGCCGAGCTTACGCAGTTCGAGAGCAAAAGAGCGCAGGCGTATCTGTGGCGCTCCCATCTCGGGAGCGTAGTACTGGGTGAGGATCAACCAGCGTTGCGGAAATTGCTTCATCGTAGGCTTCCTAAATACGCGTTTGGTTGCATGTGTTTTCGAAGTCAGGCCACTAACAACTGACTGAAGAGGTGGGCGCAAGATGCCAACAGTTCGCCACGCGAAATCCTGTGCCGAGACGCATGTCTGCGGTTCGGCATATTAACTTTTGGGTTTGAGGCGCAAGGCTCCGAAAGAGAGATTGCGAGAGAATATCAACTTATACAGGGCGTAGAATCGCCCCAGAAAATAAACGTGATACAGCACTATCGCTTGCAGAGGCGCATAGAAGCCACTGCGCTGCCACGCGCGGTACAAAACCGAGCCGACCGGCGCGAGATTGAACAGAGTAATCGTAAGCGCGAGCCGGACCGCTAACGACAGAGGCGAAAGCAACAGTATCAACAGTGCGCCCGAACACAGAAGCATGTGAGCGAATGTAGTAAAAAGCGGGGGAGATATCCAGGAGTGTTTGAGCATGCCAAACATGCCCAAGGTGCGCCAGGAGGTCTTGCGAAAGAAGACGCGCAGACTCTTGTCTCCACCCAAATGGATTGCCCGAAGAGCATGCGCCTCGTAAACTTTGTAACCCTTCTGATTGAGGCGTTGCCCTAACTCGGAATCTTCGGTAGCAATCATTGTTTCGTCGAATCCATTGACGGCGAGAAAGGTCTGGCGCACGATCAGAAAATTGCCGGAGTTGATATAGTTGACGAAACCATCGCGGGAGCGGGCGTGGATTTTATACCATGTATTCTCAATCCAGTGTGGTGACTCAGGCACTTCGACTTTTGCGCCGGTAGCGTCTGCGCGCGTGCGGAGAACATTGAGCGCCTGCTGAAAGTAATCTGGGCCGACGATAATGTCGGAATCGATGAAGCTCAAAAACTCGCCGTCGGCCAGCGCGGCTCCGTGATTTCGCATGGCGGCGACTGTGATGCCGCGTATTTGCAGAATCCGGGCGAACCGGCCATACTCATTCAGCAACACCTCGTACGAGCCGTCGGTAGAGCCATTGTCGATGACAAGAAGTTCGGCATTGCCGTAGCTTGCCATGGCGGCGAGAACCGAGTCCAGGCAAGCGCGCAGGTAGTTCTTTCCGTTGAAGACCGGCATGATTACCGAAAATTTGCCCGTGATCTCAGACATGCAGTGTCTCCCCTGAAGAGGTGGCGAAGTAACTATGGCTCCCAAAGTCATCGCGCGAACAGCTGGGTAGAGCCGGAATCAGGCCGCCTGTGCATCCTCCAGTTGCCCGGCACGAACATTCAGCGTCATCCTGTCCACGTTGACCAAGTCGATCAGTACCTGGTCCGGACGCAATTTCGCCAGCAGTGCTGGCCGGTCGATCGCTTTGCTGCCGATGACGATGACTTCCTGCTCGGCAAGGATCTCGTCCATGTCTTCGGTAAGTAAGCGCCCGATGTGTGGAATCGTCTGTTCGATGAAGCTCCGGTTGGACCCGATAAGCCGGCCGATTACAACGTTGCGGTCCCAGATCATCAGGCTGCAGCCTTCGCCGATCAAAGTTTTGGCCACTTGCACCATTGGACTTTCGCGCAGATCGTCGGTGCCGTCTTTGAAACTCAGTCCGAGCAGGCCAACCTTGCGCTTTCTGGTGTGCAGAATCGTTGCCACAGCGCGGCTCACATGCTCGGTGTTGCTTGGCAAAATCGACTCCATAAGCGGCAATTTCAAATCCAACTCTCTGGCGCAATAGGTCAGTGCACGCACGTCCTTAGGAAGGCATGATCCGCCGAAGGCGAAGCCAGGAGTGAGGTATGCGGAGGAGATATTCAGGCGCGTGTCGGCCTTGAAAATTTCCGTTACCAACCCTGGGTCGATTGCAAGTTCGCCGCAGATCGATCCGATTTCATTAGCAAATCCCGCTTTGAGCGCATGAAAGGCGTTGCAGACGTACTTGATCATTTCGCAGGTTGCCAGTGTGGTCTCGAACATTTTTCCCGGAGCCCACGAATACAACTCGCGCAAGGCTACCAGAGAACGCGGATCGTTGGCGCCGAGCACGGTGAACGAGGGCTCGAAGAAGTCAGCGACGGCCGTGCCCTCGCGGAGAAATTCCGGATTGGCGCAGACTGCGAAATCAACTCCCTCGCGTTTCCGGCTGGCGCGCTCCAAAGTTGGAATCACCAGTTTTTCCGCGGTTCCAGGCAACACCGTGCTGCGTATAACAACGGTATGGAAATCGTTCTTGAGGGCAATCGCCCGCCCGATCTGGCGACATACATGCTCGACTGCGCTCAGATCAAGCTTGCCATTGCGGAGGCTAGGAGTTCCTACGCTGATGAATGAGACCTCCGAGTCGGCGACGGCCCGTACTCCGTCGGTTGTGGCGCACAGTGTCCCAGTGCGAGCGCACCGTGCAATTATCTCCTCAAGTCGCGCCTCCACGATGGGGCTCCGTCCGGCATTGAGCGCGTCGGCCTTTGCCGCCATCACATCCACGCCGGTCACCCGGTGTCCTTTATGCGCGAGGCAGGCCGCGGTGACCGCCCCAACATATCCAAGACCAAAAATGCTGACAGACTTTCCCATATTCAGTGCCTTCCCCAGTGTTGTGCAAATATCGCTGTTGTTAAGCAGCGGAGAAGCGGGCGGTATGTACGATCTCAGCGCGCCCGCGAAAGCTCTTGTTGTAGAGACTTATTCCTTAAGTTCCAATCCGCGGGACGATTCTCGTAGACGATGTTACTTTCAAATCGGTTGTGATCGCCCACAGCACCATACTCTTCTATTCCGTAGCCGCGCGCCCCATCGAGCAGTCCATTGCGATACACCTTGTTACTTTTGACGATGCTGTTATCGTTCGACCCGAAACGGCCAGGAAAATCCGCCGCGTCGGCACCGATTATGATACCGCCGTAACTGTTATCGAAGACTTCATTGCCTGCGATGGTTACGCCGCTGGCTGCGTGCCAAAGATGAATTCCCCAGCCCTGGTTGTGATAGGTGATGTTATCGGTAATATTTCCACGCAGAGTCGAGTGATAAATGCCGTGCACCCGCATGCAGAGCACGCGAGGGTCGCCGATGTCATGCACTGTATTTCCGGTAACGTCGTTGTCGGTAGCGGCGAAGTTGCCATTGTCGATGCCGGCACCCCCGTTTGCAGGGCATCCGAAGGCGGGAATGTCATGCACATGGTTTCCGATGACCCGTGTGAAAGAGCCCGTGTTGTAAATTCCCAGCGAGCCGCTTCCGGAAATATCGAAACCTTCGATATCCACGTAGCTTCCCTGGTTCCACCACACCGCCGAGTTTCCGGTCTTGGAGGAGCGCAGTTTGGCGCCCCACTTTTCATCGGAAACGTAGCGAATGCGATAGCCTGGGATTCCACTTGCGCCGGTCTTAAACTCACTGTTGCTGTCGTAAATGCCGGGCATGACGTGAATCGTGGTTCCGGGCATCACACGCGCTGCCGCCTTTTCCAGGGACCTCCATGGGTGCTTCTTTGAACCGTCGGCGTGATCATTCCCCGAGGGAGAGACGTAGAAGTCAGCGTTGCGGCCGACGCTGCCGAGGCCGCACGTGGGCCAGCAGAATAGAGCAGCAATTATGCAAATCCAGCGCATCATGCTTGGGAATTCACCAGTTCGTCGCAACTCTGCGAGGTTTCGAAAACATCGGCCACTTCGCGAGAAAGTGGTGCGATTGGTAGCAATTCGACTCGGGGCGCGCGAGAGCACACCATCAGCAGGGCCCACACAATCCAGAATGCCTTAGTCCAGAGCAATCCGAGAAAAAACGACGCAACTAACACTCCGCAGACGGCTGCCTCGCAGGCGATAAGGCGAAATCGCTCTGGCCCAGAACTCAACGCATCGCGCAGCGAGGCACACCGCAAGTGGGATACGATGACGAAGACAAACAGAAGAAATCCGAGAACTCCAGATTCAACTGCAATCTGCAGAAAGATATTGTGTGCCGGACGACTCAGGCCCGCGAAGTGAAGTGCATGTGCAGAGTAGTCGTTGTAAATGACGGTAAAGTTATCCAGGCCCGCACCTGCCAGAAAGTAATCTTTCAGCGCGGCCACGCCGGTCTGCCAAATGTAGAGCCGCCCCGCTCCTCCCGTCGTCTCCGATTGTTCCAGGCGCTGAACCAAGAATGCGGGGACAAACATCAGAGCACCTCCCATTAGAGTGAGGGGTGCAAGAACGCGCCAATTGATGCCTAATTTTCGCAGGTAAATCAGGAGCATGACCGCAATCGCCAGAAGTGCGCCGCGCGATCCGGTGACAAATATTCCCGATACAATCAATAGCGCGCAGAATGAGAGCAGAAGCTTGCCCTGCAGCTTTGCTGAGCCAAGAAACTCTCCCACCACGAGAGAGAGCGGGAGCAAAAGGCTTGCCGCGAAAATGTTGGGATCCGCCTGCCTGTCGCCGAAGACAAGCGAACCACGCAGGTTCATGTTGTGATAAAAGATTCCGCTGCGAAATTCAATAAGTGTGATGGCCGCCGCTACGCAGCCGCCGAAGATGGCGAATCGAGCGACCCGCGAAACTTCTTTCTCAGAAAAGTGGCAGCACGTAACGACTAAGTAAAAAACGAAGAGGCTGAGCATGGTAGGCAAGCGTCCGATCGCTACCTCTCTGTCGACGGACCATAACACAGTGCAGGTTTCCCAACTGAGAAAGGCAAACCAGGCGATGGCCGGACTGAAAGGATAGCGAAACCGGCGGAGGGCCAGGAAAGACCCAAACAAAATGAACAGAGCGACCAAGCCGATAAGTGAAGTGAGAGTCAGCCCGCTTGCTCCGGACTGTAGTGCCAATACGTCATCGAATGGGACCAAAAATACGAATACGCCAAGCCACAGGTACGCGGGCCAGAGGGCTAACAGAGCGAGGCCCAGAACTCCGGCGAGCGGTAGCCAGGCTCCCTTTGCCACTAGCCATCCGGTCGCCGTGGCGATCAGCATGAGCGCGACGGCGAAAAGCAGCTTTCGAAGCAATGATGTTTCAGCTAGGTACATAGGGGATTTGGCGGTCGAACGATGTGGTACAACTTGCGAATGCTTCGAGGATGCAACAGCAGCAGACTGCACCCATAGACACAGATTCCGAGCACGATCTCGATTATCAGGCGGAGAAGCTCGGGCCATCCAAGAGGCAGAAACTGTCGCGCAACGAGCAGGGCCGCAGCCATTAGAAATCCGCAACTGAATGCGGGCCAGAGAGTGCGCAGAAACTCGACCCATGACAGCTCAATTTCATAAAAGGTTCGCCGAAAAAGCGGGATCGCCAGTACCGGATATAGCAGCACCCATGTGGTAGCGATGCCGCTGGTGCCCCAGCGTGCACCAATCAAGAATCCGATTGGGAAATAGACGGCGGCGGCAATGTTCGTCCACATGGTGAAGCGGGTCTGTTGTTTGGCATTGAGCAAGGGGCCCAGTATGTTGGTCAGCGCGCGGATCAACGCGTAGCCGAGCAGAATGCGAAGCGGGGCAATTGCCGCTCCCCATTTGGCCCCGAGCACGACATGAAGAAACTGGTCGGCGACAATGGCCATGCCCACGCTTAACGGCAGCACTACGACAGAGACGACTTCAGTCACGGTTAGCAGGTAAACTCGCAGGGCGGCGGTTTCTTTGTGTGCGGCCGCGAAAAACGAAGGCATGACGCGATTCACAAGTTTCGCCGTCTTGTCCACCGGCGCACTTGCCAGGGTCCACGCAAAAGTGTAAGCGCCCAGCGCTGCCTGCCCGAGCATCCGGCCCGCCGCCAGAAAATCCGAATTTGAATAGATGTACCAGGCGACGCTGCTGAGCAGCATATGGGTGCTGAAGCGGAGCGGGGAGCGCAGCGCATGGCGGGTGGGCCAGCAGAAGCGGTGGCGCCGTGCTCGCAACGATAACCATGCTGAAACCGCGGCCATGGAAACAAGCCCTGCGACTAGGCTCCAGTACCCTGCGCCCAACAGCGCCAGCACTACCGTGCAGAGCGCATAAGCAAGGTAGGAGATCGCTTCAATGGTCGCCAGAGATTTGAAATCGCAATCGCGTTGCAATAGCGCAGACGGCACCGTCTTGACCGCAGTGAGCAGGAAAATAATGCTCATCCAGACGAGGATCATCGGCATGCGTGGCATCCGGAAAAAAGCTCCGATCGCATGAGCAAAGATGCAGGTCAGCGAAGATGCCGCTACTCCCAGCAGAACGGCGAAAGTGTTGAGCTGTCCGATTTGCGCTTCGCTAAGATCATGGAGATTTACCACCGCCCATCCAAGGGCTCCGTTGATTTCGACGATGATTCCGACGCAGAGATAGGCAACCGCCACAAGGCCGAAGTCAGCCGGGGTCAGCAAGCGAGCGACGGTAAACGTCGCCAGCCATGTAAACAACTGGGTGGACCACAGTCCTCCACTGCTCCACGCAAAGGCTTTCGCCATCTTGTGAAGATTGGACTGATGGTCGCCCGAAGTTGACACGGGAGCTACTTCAACGGGGGAAATTGTCGGCGCTGCCAATTGAGAGACACCTTTTTGTTGCCAGTAGGAGAATCTTCAGAGTGAGACAAGCAGAAGGAGTCTAGGGCAACTCATGCCGCAGGAGCAGCCCCTTTTGCATAACCGTAATACGAGTAGTCTCCGCTGTTAATGATTGCGCCATTCATCACGACTTCAATCACCGGCGCAGCGTTGACCGTCTTCAGGACTGCTTCGCTTTGCGCCAGAGCAGCTCGAGTCGTTACTCCGGAGCGGCAGACCATGATGATTCCGTCCACCAAGGTGGCGAGCACACGAGACTCCGCGAAGGGCAGCAGCGGCGGCGCATCGATCACGATCGAATCAAACTGCAACCGCAGGCCTTCCAGAATCTGTCGCATCGCGTCGGAAGACAGCAAGTCGCTCGCAGTGGTGGTTGCGCCCGCTTTGCCCGCAGTCAAAACCATCAAGTTAGGCAGCCCAGTTACTGGGTTCAAATGGATCGTCTGCTGCCCCGCAAGCAGGTCACTCAATCCCGTGCCAGGCGGGATGCCAAAAGCCTTCGCGACCTTTGGCGCACGAAGGTCGGCATCCACTAGACAGGTCTTGCCATGGCGAGAAAGTGCACTTGCGAAGTTTACCGCAAGGGTGGATTTACCTTCTCTGGGAAGCGACGAGGTAACCAGTATTACGCGCAGCGATTTGGAAGCTCGCGCGAGCATCAGGCACGAACCAAGGCTACGAAGAGCTTCGGCTTCCGGCGACCGCGGACGCTTTTGCAAGTACATCTCCGTTGCGCCTGCCTCGGAAAGTTTTCGTATTTGCGCTCGCTCGCGAAATGTCAGGTCGCTTCCAAACTCCGGAATGAACGAGACCGAGTTAGCGATCGTCATACCCCTGAGATCTTCAATAGCATGAATTCTGGAATCCAAACTTTCGCGGGCAAAGCCGATCAAAACTCCACCCAAAATTCCAATCAACGCTCCTGCGGACAGATTCAACGCCCAGTTTGGACGGGTTGGCCGGTCCAGCACGCGCGCCGGGTCGGCGACTGCCATATCCGTGGCGCGAGCCCCGGCTGCGATTCCCGCCTCTTTGATGCGCCGGTAAAGGTCGTTCGCAAGAGTAGTATTTGCATCGACGTCTTTCTTCAGTTCGTTGTACCGCGCAACTTTGCCGAGCTGTCCCGAAGCAATCTTTACTTCGGCGTGGATGGCGTTCCGGCGCGATCCAGCGGCGGCGTAGCTGGTCTTCAATTGCCGCATAATTAAGTCTGTTTGGATCTTCAATTGGTGCTGCAACTCTGTCACTTCGTCTTGCAGCCTGAGGACTGCTGGATGGTTCTCGCCGTAGGTCACTTCTTCTTTCTTCAAATCGACCTCGGTCTCTGCCAGCTTCCTCGATAGCTCTTGAACTACCAGGTTCTTTTGTACATCTGCGACCGCATCGGGGCTGGTTACGGTGCTGAACAGCGATTCCAACTGAATACGCTCTGACTGAGCTAGTGTTTCCTGATGGCCAAGTTCGGCCATCTGTTCGGAAACTGTGTTCTTCGTGCCATCTACGTCGGCGATTCCCGTTTCCCTCTGGAACGCGGCGAGGGCGCGCGTGGAGTTATTGAGGTTACTCCGCACATCGTTCAATTGCACTTCCAGCCAACTGGAGCGACGCGCTATGTCGGCCTCGCGCTGCGCGTAGGTCATCTCGATGAAGGTGGATAGCAGAGTGTTGGTAACGTTGGCAGCCAACACCGGATCGGTGCTCGAGTAGCTAACGTTGATGATCCGGCTGGTCGAATCCCGCTGAACTTTCAGTTGCTTATGGAATCGCTCAAGGGCCAGACTTTCCGCATGCGTGAGCCGGACCGAAGCATCCGGAGTCAGTGTGGTTGCGGCGTCCGCAACCGGCGCCGGGCTTGACCAGTTTCTGGCCTTTGCGATCAAACGCTCCAGAGGTTTGGGCGGGGCGGTAAATTCCGGAGACTGCTCCAGATGAAGCTTTCGAATTACCGTGACAGCGAGCTCGTCACTCTGTAATTTCCGTGTCGCGGTGCCCAGGTACTGGTCGCTGCCGGCTTCAGAGGTGGCGTTCGGACTATTGAATAACTCCGTGCCCTGAGGATCGACTTCCAACTGCGCGACTGGCTCGTATGACGGTTTCGTAGTAATAGTTATAGCCGCCACCACCATGAACACCGTGACTGCGAACAGAGCAGAAACTTTCCAGTGTTTTCGCAGCATCGACCACAAGCGCGAGGCATCGGACACCTCGGAATGAAACACGCTGCCGGCAAACGTGCCAGGTGATTGCTTTGCGATCAACGCGGCGGGCGAATCGATTGTGGCTTTAACTGGATGCGGGTCGGGCGGTTCGAAAGTATAACTCATTGCCTGTTTCTCCAACTGCAGCTGAGCGAGGTAGCGTATGGTGAAGTTTCCGGAGTGATCAGGAGGTGGCGCAATCGTGGGAGTGGGTGACAGGTAGGCGTAGCTTCGCCCTCTGAACCGCACCCCTTAACTTCCCAGGTTGACGGCAAAACTCATTACGACATTTTTCAGAACAGGTTGCCGAAGCACGCTGTTCTTTTTTCTCCGCACCTTGAATGCGTCACCGCAGATGCAGAGTAGTTGCTCCGCGGTGATTAGGATGAGCAATTCACGTCGAACGATGCCAGCGAGTAACACACCTTTTTCACTCTATGGCAGTTTCCAACTTTTCCTCACCGCTTGCACGCTGCCTTTGCAGGCGGCGCAGTGATCGCAATATCTCTCGCATTCTGTTCGGAGCATGCGCCCGAAGCCAGTCTTCGCTGTTGCTCAAGACGCGGATGCTTGCCATGTATGCGGCCCCGACACTGACCCGCCGGGCAAAATGAATATCGAGGTAGTGACCAACATCGGCGCCCCAGCGTTGTTTGCTCTCCTGGTCGCCGCAGAGAAAGTCGTAGAAGCGGACGCCATCCTCAACGCACTTCTGCAGAACGTGGCTCCGTAGCACGTAGCCCACGCTGTCGCTGGCATAAGCAGGATCGAAGCCTTCCTGCAGGGCGCAAACAACGTCTCCGTAACGCATGCCGATCTGCGCCGCCACCGCTGCGTCATCTATTTCCAATTGCCATAACTCGAGCCAGCCACGGAAGAGCAACGCCCGCGTCATCTCTTCATAGAGGTGACGCCGCTCGGGCAGGCTGAAGCTTCCCGGCATGCCTCGAGCCTCCCATCGCTTTTGGTGAAGGGCGTACAAAGTTTCCAGGAATGCGGGTAGCTCATCGGGGCGTTCACAGCGCCGGAAGCACACCTTATGTCGTGATTGCAGACGGCGAAGGCGAATGCCAACCTTTCCCCGTTCTTTGGCGCTAAGTTGTTTCAGATACTGTGGCCACGTCTCCGGCAGAATGACCCTGGTGAACGGGCGACGCGAGGTTGCGCGCTTCCAGCCCAGCACGCGCAGCTCATCCTCCAGCAGTGCTGCCACTTCGGATTTCGACGAAAGGCAGTCGAATTCGCATACATCCCATGGTGTCTGGCGCAACCAGTTCAGGAAAGCCTTCGCAACCGCAGCCGCATAACCTGGCTTGACGATGAAATCCAGGTCGTCAGAGTCCCCCGATCCATCACCCATCAGCCGCAGCACCCGGAGTTCGGCGAAGGCTAAGAATTTCCGGCGCTCCCAATACAATGGAGCAACTCCTACAACTCCAACCTGCGGATCAGTAAAAAGCAGTACGCACAGTTGTTTATTTTCCCCGTAGGCGCGCCACCAGGAGAGCATCCACTCAGGTGTTACGAAGACACTTAGTCCTGCGGTTCGGGCGGCAAGGTTGCTCCAGGAAGCTCGAATGCCTTCCAGTTGGTCCCACTGGCGATGCTCTGAGACTACGAGCGAATGCAGCTCTGGAGACGAAATGTCTTGAGACGAAATGTCTGGTTGCGTACTCATAAGGATTCCCGACCGCTGGAGTGAAAGCTCTTCAGCCACTCAGAATTAGTTGGGAAAAATGGCTTGAAGGATGCCTGCAGCTTACGTCAGAGCTGAAAATTGCATTGATACATCCATGACGTGAATTGCTGCCTCTAAGACTCTGGATGAGGTGAAAGCGGATGAGTGCAAGTCGAGCAAGCTTTACTCCACAGTTTCGGCGGAGTGATTCGCTCGTTGTAGAGCATTACGCGGCGCGCGCGGAGCGCGGAACGGCTATAGAAGAGCTGCGCTCGGCCTGGGAGACGTTGCCTGCGGTGAGTCCCATGCAGAGCTACACCTGGGCCCGCGCCTGTGAGCAGGCGTTTCCAAATAGGGGATTGCAGATTGTGATCGCCGGCAAGGCGAGACCGCGTGCGATTGCAGCTTTCATCGCGAGCCCCGATTCACGGGCCTTAATCCCGCTGGGAGACGAGCTGTACGAGCCCACCGAGTTTGCGTACGCCGATGAAAGTGCCGCCGAAGAGCTCAGCGAGTCGATCGCGAGGCTGGAAGTGCCGGTGTTGATTCGGGACATCTTGGCCGATTCCGTCATTGTCGAAAGTTTGCGGCGCATTAGCGGAAGGCGGCTCGTCACACAGCCATATGCTGGTCATCCGTGGCTGGAACTGGATGACACATGGTTCGAGCCGGAGTCTCATCTGAACGCGGGCCGCCGTTCCGATCTGCGCCGCGCTCTGCGCAATGCCGCCAAGCTGGGGCCAGTGCAGTGCGAGATTACGGCCCCGACTCCGGGAACTCTTGCACCGCTGTTGCGCGATGCATTCCTGGTGGAGTCGTCGGGCTGGAAGGGAAGCCAGGGTTCGTCGCTGGCGACCGATCCCCAGGTGGGAGCGTTCTACACGCGATTAGCGGAGGCGGCTTGCCAGCTCGGTACTCTTCGCCTTGGCATGCTGCGCATCGGCGATCAGCCCGCCGCGATGCAACTTGCTATAGAGCAAGACGGCTGCCTCTGGCTTTTCAAAATGGGCTTCGACGAAGCTTTCGCGCGCTTCTCTCCGGGCACTCTGCTGATGGTGGAGAGCCTGCGCAGCGCGCGTCAGCGCGGCTGCACCCGCTACGAACTGACGGGCAAGAGCGAGGCGTGGAACCAGATATGGGCGCCACGGCTGCACGAGGCCGTCAGTCTGAGTCTCTGTGCGCCGACCGTTCGGGGCTGGGTGAACGTCATCGCCGAACATGCGAAGGGTGCAATCAAAACGCAATTGCGCAGTCGAACGGAGAATTCAAAGTGAACCATTCCTTACGCCATCGCATCGGGCGCTTGGTGCTTCCGGTGATGCGCCGTGCCGCACGCTCCTATATTGCAGGGCCTGAACTCCGGGACGCGCTGGCGATGGCCAGAGCGCTGAACGCTCAGGGCAGAGGCAGCACCATCGCCTTCTGGGATGAGGACGGGGCCGAGGCTCGCGACGTGCTCAACGCTTGTCTGGAGTCGGCGGCGGCGCTCGGGAGCGAGACGCTCGACTGCTACCTCTCGGTGAAGCCGCCGTCGGTGCAGTATTCCGCGGAGGCGTTGCTGCGCGTGATCGACAAATGTAAACGCAGCAAGACGAGGCTGCACTTCGACTCGCAGGGGATTGACTCGGCCGAACCTACGCGCGCTTTGTTGGAAAGTTTGCTGCCGCATTACGCCAACATCTCGTTCACCTTGCCGGGGCGGTGGGGGCGCAGTCTGGAAGACGCGGAATGGGCGGTGAATCGCGGGGTTGGGGTGCGTGTGGTCAAGGGACAGTGGGCCGATCCGGCGATGCCTGAGCGCGATCCGCACAGAGGATTTCTTGAGGTCATCGGGCGGTTGGCCGGTGGCACCAGCCCGGTGGCCGTGGCCACGCACAACCCCGACCTGGCCGCACCCGCACTAGAGCGGCTGGTGAAGGCGGGCACGCCTTGCGAATTGGAGCTGCTGTTTGGATTACCCTCTAAGGCGGTGATGAAAATTGCCGGCGCGATGGGAGTTCGCACTCGGGTGTATGTGCCGTATGGCTATGGATGGCTGCCTTACAGTTTGGCGCAGGCGCGCAAAAACCCACGGATTCTCTGGTGGATGCTGAAGGATGCGATGCTGAGGAATCCAGAAGCGGTGATTTGAGCGGGAAAGGAAACGCCGACAACGATTGCACAGAAAGTTAATCGTTTCCGGACTCGAGTTGACCGATCAGTCTATGGTTGGGCGAGGTTGAAGGGATTGACCTGTGAGTAACCAGATAAAAGCTTACGGGTGATCGCGAGGGCAATGGTTGCGGGAAGTCGATTGCGAGCAGGGGCGGCCAACAGCGCCGCTCTTTTTTTTGAGTTGCCGGAGAGCGGAATGGCGAGTGCGGGGCCCGTACTCGATCGAATCCTGAATGAACCAGACGCAACCGAATTGGCACCGGGTTCTGTTGTAAAAACAAAAACAGACAAGCTGCTGAAAAACCTCGGAAGAAGCGCACACGAAGAAGCTTTTTCCGAAAGAATAGAAGCCCGCGCGAGTGGAGCGTTCTTCTCGTTTATAGCGAAACCGCGGATGAGGTTACCCGCGTCGGGAAATGCGCGCAACGCTGGAGCTGCACCCATGGACAAGTAAGTCGCAAGGGAATACGTAAGTTGCGGGGTAACAAGTAAGTCGCACGGTAAGTCGCGCAACGCGGCGGGGGGAAACACATGCAAGAAGCGAATCCAGCGAAGACCGAGTCTCCTAAAGTTCTGAACGTAAATGGTGATGCACGAATGAAGCAGACGATTCTGCTGGTGGAAGACGAGGAGTTGGTTCGTAAGCTGATGTGCGAGGTGCTGGAGATGGAGGGATATAAAGTTTTACCGTGTTCCCATCCGCAGGAAGGCATCGAGGCAAGTCAGCGGCATTGCGGAGAGATCGATCTGCTGCTGACCGACGTGGTGATGCCGGACATGAATGGGTGCGATATGGCAAAGCGGATTCGGGAGATTATTCCCAAACTGCGGGTAGTGTTTATGTCGGGCTACACGGAACACGCATTGATCTGCAATGGAGAGGTCAATCCGCAATGTGAATACTTGCAGAAGCCCTTCACGCTGAAGACACTGATGCGGAAGGTGGCGCGAGTGTTGGTGCAGGAGTAGGCCTTCAAGGTTAGAAGGGGTAATTCAGTGCCCATCGGAAGGCTTACCACTTGCTGGGCTATTGTGCCTGGCTACCGATTCGCTGCTCCGCACTCATGAAAGCCTGCAACATGTGCTCAAGCTGAATGCTAAGGCTGGCGTTGAGGCGCTTCAGGTCGAACATGAAATAGCTGAGGTTGAGCGACAGCATGTGTTCATGGATAACGTCGTAAATGGCTTGTTCTACAAAGCGAACATGAACCACCAGCAACGGGATGGTGTAGCCCTGCTGGTACCGTTTCACCCCATGCGCCTTCGCGTTTTGAATTGCGTCGTCCGTCACTTGCCCTGGTTCGGTCGACTCCAGTATCGCCGCCAAATTCTCAAGCTTACGGGGTATGAACTCAATCCGCTGCTCGTCGGTAATGGGGGTGGCTCCTAAGAGCGGGTCGGACTTCATCTCTTTCAGGGCGCGTTGCGTAATCTCAAACGCGTTCTCACGAAGAACTTGGGATATGCGCTTGGATGCCGCCCCCGTGCCGGGCTTGGGGTTCTGTAGCTTCTGCTCAATAAGCTTAATTAAGTTTGGGATGACGGCAGGTTTGATGAGGTAATCATCCACTTGGCTCCGGATGGCCTCTAGCGCCGAGTCAAAGCCAGGATATCCGGTCAGGATCAGAGTGATGCACGTAGGCTGCGTCCGGCGCATTGCACTGACGACCGTGAAGCCGTCGCCGGGGTGGCCGATGTTCAGGTCTGAAAGGAGAACGTCGAAGTGAGCAGTCGTAATCTGAGCCAGGGCTTCACTTACCGTTCCCACCGCCGTCACGTCATATCCGTGCAGCCGCAGAATCGCGGGCATTGTGAGCATAATGTTCGGCTCGTCATCGACAAACAATATGCGGACGTTTCCCATGCAGCGATAGGATGCCCGCCCCCCCAACAAAAGCAGCACTTCTTCAAAATAAATCGAGACTGTTGGGATGCGGGTTCCGTTCAATGGGCTTCTATGGTGCGGGAGTGCTCTGGCGCTGGGAAGGGAGAGTGATTTGATGAGGGACGATGATGACGATATCGACGCGGCGGTTGAGGCGGCGTCCGTCTTCGGTGGAGTTTTCGGCGATGGGGTGGAACTCGGCGTAACCGGCGGCGGAGAGGCGGTCGGGATCGACGCCTTCGCGGGTGAGCAGGAGGCGGATGACCTCGGTGGCGCGGGCGGTGGAGAGTTCCCAATTGGAGTGGAAGTAAACGGTGTGGATGGGGACGTTGTCGGTGTGGCCTTCAATGCGGAGATTGCCGGCGACAGAGGCGAGGACCGCGCCGATGCGGTCAAAGGCGTCCATGGAATTGGCGCGCGGGGTTGCAGATCCGCTTTGAAAGAATCCGATTTCGCGAAGACTGAGGACGAGGCCCTCGCGAGTTTCGCGCAGGGAGACGGTGTGGTGTTGGAGTTCGTCGGGGAGGCCGAGTTCAAGTTTGTGGCGAATGGCTTCGACGCTCTCGCCGGGGCGGGAGGAGCGGAGTGCAGCGGCTGGCATGGCGTCGCCGGAGAGGACGACGGCTTTCCCGCCGGGACCGGGACCGACGCCGAGTTCCTGGAAGCCGTTGGTGATGGCGTCGGACAGGCTTGCCATTTTGGTTTTATCCACCTGTGAAGAAGAGTAGAGGACGACGAAGAAGGCAAAAAGAAGAGTCATGAAATCGGCATAGGAGACCATCCATCGTTCCTGGTTGCCGTGTTGTTTCAATCGCTTTTTCATTCGAATTCACGCACGCTGTACTGAGCTTCGGACTTGGGAATGGAGTCGCGTTTATCGGCGGCCTGTTGGAGAAATCCGTTGAGCTTGGCCTCCAACATGCGGGGGTTGATGCCTTCGAGGATGGATACGACGCCCTCGAGAGTTAGTTCGCGAAGAATTTGGCGAATGCGCAGGCGATGGCGCAGCTTTCCGGCCATGGGCAGGGCTCCGAGATTGGCGAAGCCGACGCCATAGATAGTGGCGACGAAGGCGACGGCAATGCCGCGGCCGACCTCGTCGATCTTATCGAGATGCTGCATGACCTGAATGAGGCCGAGGACGGCACCGATAATTCCAATGGTGGGAGAAAAGCCTCCGGCGGCTTCATAGACGCGGGGCAACTCGTCCTCGGCTTCGGCGCTGGCGTCGAGTTCGAGCTGCATGATGGCGCGCAACTCGCTGGAGTCGGTGCCATCGACGGCGAGGGTGAGGGCGCGGCGGAGGAAAGGATCGTCGAGGTTGGGGAGTTCGGCGTCGAGCGAGATAATGCCCTCGCGGCGCGCCATCTGAGCGAGCTTGGTGAGGCGGCTGATTTCGTCGCTGGCGCGGGAGCGGGGCTCGAAGAAAACGATGCGCAGATGGCGAACCGCGTCGAAGACGGTGCTGAGGGGAAACTGGAGAAGGACAGCGCCGACGGTTCCTCCGGCGACGATGAGTGCGGCGGTGGGCTGGAGAATCTGACTGAGCTTTCCGCCTTCGAGCAGCAGCCCGGCGGTGATGCCTCCAAAACTAAGAGCGATTCCGGCAACGGTTGCCTTGTCCACAGTGGGCCTCTATTCCTGGGCTGGCGGTTCGGACTCAGGCTGCCCTGGATGGGGGCAGAGGACTGGGGCATCGGCATGGAGAAGATTTCGGCGGTAGTCCAGGACGCGCTGCATTACCTCGGGCGCGGGCTCGCGGACGACCATTTTGTCTCCGGTGACGAGAGTGATGACGGTGTCAGGGCTCTGCTCGATGAACTTAATGAGTTCGGCATTGATGACGAGTGGGTGCCCATTCAGCCGGGTAAGTTCAATCATGGCGTGCCTGCCTTCTAGGAAGTTATCGGCGAAAGAGGGAGAAGCCTTCAGACGCACTCCAAAGATAATGACAACCTCTAACCAACCAGAAACACCGTTCTAACGAGATGAAATTCCACTTCCGTCAAAACTAGACGCCTGGACTGCCAACTTTTCACATTGAAGACCCCGCCGCAAATAGCCGATAGACGACGTGTGACCAAGAAGCGGCTGCGCGGGTTGATTGGAAAAACCGCGACTCCGTTGTGTAGGCAATTCAAAAACCTAGGTTAATACGGCCCGAAAAGATCGGCCAAGGCGGAGAAAAGAGATGCGAGACAACGTCCCAAAGCGAAGCCATAACGCAGAACGCCAAAACTCCTCGACACAACCCACCCGTAGCTTCCCTGGAGCAAGGCATAGGAAAGCAGTCCATGGAGGTACAACGTACCGATTCGCTTATTTTCTCCTTGCTTTGGCATGGCTTCCTCTGATGTTGGCGCAAGGACTCCAGGCACAAGCTACAGCCAACCCCTTAGAGGTCAGAAGCACAGATCGCATCAACAGTCCGATTAACGACCAGCAGCGCGTGGTCTTCCCGGGACAGGTGCACCCTCTGGCGCGCGCCGAATTCGACAAGGGCGCAGCCCCGGCCGACTTCGCTATGGAGCGGATGATCCTCACCATGCGTGGCGATGCTACGCAAGAAGCCGCACTCGACGCTTTGGTCGAGGCTCAGCGAAATCCCGCTTCGTCGCTGTATCACAGGTGGCTCACGCCGGAAGAGTTCGGCGAACGCTTCGGCGTATCGCAGAATGACGTGGCAAAAATCGAAAGTTGGTTGCAGGGGCACGGCTTCCAAGTGGAAGAAGTGAATGCGAACCGACGTACCCTAGTCTTCAGCGGTACGGCCGCACAAGTTCAGGCAGCATTCCAGACAGCCATCCATCTTTATAACGTGAACGGAAAGCTTCACCATGCGAATGCAAACGCTCCGGGGATTCCGATTGCACTCTCGGGCGTCATTGTAGGCGTCGTCTCGCTGAATGATTTCTTCAGTACGCCCCAGCATGCCATCGGCCCGGCGCCAAGTTTTGATTCCGGCAGCTCCCATTACCTCACCCCGGGGGACTTGGCCATCATCTATGACGTCGCTCCGCTCTACAGCCAGGGACTGGACGGAAACGGTAAGAGCATCGCGGTCGTCGGACGAGCGGATATCAACTTGTCGGATATCCGCACTTTCCGCAGTTCTTTCGGACTGCCGGCCAAAGATCCGACCATCATCCATCCGGGCGCCAGCCCCGGCATGACGAACACCGCCGACGCGACGGAAGCGACCCTGGACGTGGAATGGGCCGGCGCATTGGCGAAAAAGGCCACGGTCAAATATGTACCGGCGGCATCCACGAACACCACCGACGGTGTGTATCTTTCCGCCGAATACATTGTCAACAATAACCTCGCCCCGGTGGTCAGCGTCAGCTATGCGGTGTGCGAGCACACACTGGGCGCAGCAGCCAGCCAGTTCATGAGCAATCTCTGGCAGCAAGCCGCAGTCCAAGGCATGAGCGTGTTTGTATCAGCGGGCGACAGCGGCGCCGCCGGTTGTGACTCTTCCACGACGGCCAAAGCCACCGGCGGCAAGGCGGTGAATGGGCTCTGCTCCACACCTTACAACGTCTGCGTGGGCGGAACTCAGTTCAATGACACCACCAACCCCAGTCTCTACTGGTCGGCAGGCGATGCTTCCGGCACTCAGTCGTCGGCGCTGAACTACATCCCCGAGAACGTGTGGAACGAGAGCGGCGCAACCGGACTGTACTCCACGGGTGGCGGCGCCAGCGCCATGTACGCCAAACCCGCGTGGCAAACCGGCCTCGGAGTGCCCAAGGACGGGATGCGCGACGTCCCCGACCTGGCGCTGACCGCAGCCGCCCATGACGGCTACCTGATTTACTTCAACGGCAAATTGACAACCGTAGGTGGCACCTCTCTCGCATCGCCCAGTTTGGCCAGCATCATGGCTTTGCTCGTACAGCATACGGAGAACGCACAAGGTAACCCGAATGCACGGTTCTACGCCTTGGCCGGCAGTCAGCGGCAGGGAGGCGCTGCGGTATTTCATGACATCACCTCAGGCAACAACAGCGTTCCCGGCGTGACCGGCTTTACCGCCGGGAAGGGATACGACCAGGCAACAGGGTTGGGCTCGGTGAACGCGGAGCTGTTGGTAAACCACTGGGGCGACCCCACGGCCGCGGATGACGCACTCGGCCTCCAGTTGGGTCTTTCGACTACCGCACAGTCGGTAGCGGCCGGCCATGCCGGAGCCGCGATTACTGTTACTTCCTCCGTAACCGGAAGCGACACCGTCGCTTTCTCCGCCACCGGCCTTCCAGCAGGCGTAACCGCAGGCTTCTGTCCCGCGAGCCTGGGAACTCCCGGCTCGGGAACCAGCGCTCTCACCCTTACAGTCGCCAGCACGGCGGTCAATGGCGTCTACACGATCATGGTCACGGGAACGCCTGGAACCATCACCAGCGCTGTGGCTACCACGTCCCTGACGCTTACCGTCACGGGTGGGCAGTACATCACGATTAGTGCTTCGCCTACGGCACAATCCGCCGCCGAGGGCGGGACCGCAACCTTTAACGTTACGGCAACTGGCAATCCCGCCGCGTTGACCTACCAATGGCATTCGCAGGCGCCCGGTGGCAGCGACACGCCTATTACCGGCGCCACTAAGTCGAGCTACACCACCCCGGCAGTCACGCTCAGCCAGGATCAGGTAGCTTACTGGGTTGTGGTCACCAACAGCGCCACCAGCCAGACCAGCGCCTCGGCTCTGCTGTCAGTCACTCCGAAGTCACCGGTTATCACATCTCAGCCTGTCGGTCAGACGGTCATTCTGAACGGATCTCCGATCAACTACGCCATTTTTGAAGTGGGCGATAGCGGCGAACCCGGCACCACCTACCAGTGGCAGCAATGCGGTCCCACCTCAAGCTCAACGCTTTGCGCCGCCGCCGGCTCGGGCTGGGCCAATGTCTCAAGCAACGGCACCGGTGCCTCGTACAACACGGGTGCGCTCACGTCCGCGAGCAACGGGACGCAATATCGTGTGATCCTATCCGACGCACTTTGCAATCCTCCGGCTACGGGATCGAAAGCTGTGACCAGTACGACGGCCTCTGTGATCGTACAGTACGTCACGGGTTCAGGACTTACTGCACAAAGCGTCGCCGAGGGCGCGGCCGCAACCTTTAGCGTGACCGCAGCCGGCAATCCCACCACCTTCACCTACCAGTGGTACGCGCAGGCACCGGCGCAACCCAAAGAACTTATCCTGGGGGCCACGGCGAGCAGCTACAAAACGCCGGCGACTACCGTTCCTATGAGTAGGACGCTATATTCGGTAGTCGTGTCAAACGCAGCGATGAGCTGGACTAGCGCTCAGGTCGCGCTCACCGTAAACCCAGGTGCGCCGGTCATCCTGACGCAGCCTGGCAGCGTTACGGTGGTTGCGAACGGGACCAACACTGCCACTTTCACCGTAGTAGGCGATAGTTATCACCCTGGCACAACTTACCTTTGGAAGAAGAAGGGCAGCAGCACCTTCGCCGCCGCTCCCTCCACCGTCGCCTTTTCTAACAACCAGGCCAGCTATACGACGCCAGTGGCAGTTGCATTCACGGACAATGGGGCGCAGTTTGAGGTAACTCTGACGGATGCGGGCGGAAGTGTGACCAGTTTACCGGCTACGCTGACGGTGAACTACGTTACAATCGGCACTCAGCCCAACAGTCCGAGTGCGCCTGACGGCAAACCTGCAAGCTTTACCGTCGCGGCAACCGGTAATCCGTCCACGCTAACCTATCAATGGTATTCGGGGTTACCCGGAAGCGGCACACCCATTGCTGGCGCGACCGGGAGTTCTCTTGCCTTCGCGGCTGTCAACAATTCCCAAAACGGTGGTAAGTACTATGTTGCCGTCTCCAACTTGGCGATGACCACGACCAGCACCGCGGGAACACTTACGGTAACTCCTCCGGGACCATCCATTGCCAATCAGCCACAGAACCGGGCGGCGATCGTGGGGCAGAGCGCCACGTTCACCGTTGTCCCCGTCGCCGAACCCTCGGCGCCCGCGATTGCTTACCAGTGGCAAAAATCCACCGACGGCACGACTTGGGCCGGTATCATCGGCGCTACGTCAGCCTCTTACCAGACGCCCGCAGTGGCGATCAACAATAACGGAACACTGTACCGCGTGGCGCTGACCGACACCACCGGGACCACTTTCAGCAGTGCGGCGACACTGAGCGTTCAATACATTACGATCAACACCCAGCCGTCGGCTGTGACTGCACAGGTGGGCACTTCCGTCACCTTCGTTGTGGGCGCTGTCGGCAACCCGGGCTTGCAGTACCAGTGGTACTCGCAGCCTTCAGGCGGCAGTCAGTTCACGGCGATTACTAATGCCATCCACAGCAGCTATACCATTCCAGCAGTTGCCAGCAACCAGGATGGAACTCAGTACTACGTGTGTGTGTATAACTCCGCGATCGCGTGCAGTCTTGCGACTCAGAGCAGTACGGTTACTCTGAATGTGACTGCGCTACCGCCAGCAGCGCCGGCGATCACCTCTCAGCCGAGCAATCAGACGGCGGTCGCCTCGGGTTCCGCCACCTTTACGGTAGTCGCCACGGGCGTGCCTGCTGCAACCATCCAGTGGCAGTATTCCATCAATAACGGGGGCACGTGGACCAATGTCCTGGGATCGCTGGGCACAGTCGTCAACACCGGCACCACCAGCGTCACCAGCACGCTTACGCTGGCGGGGCTGACCGGCAGCAACGATCAAACGCAGTTCCAGGTAATCCTCACCAATACCAAGGGAACGGTTACCAGTTCCGCAGCCACGCTGTCCGTAAAACACATTACGGTTCCTCCGGTTAACCAGACGGTTATGACGGGCCAGACCGCTAACCTTACGGTGACGGCCACGGGCACGCCAACCGCCTACCAATGGATGAAGTCCACTAACGGCGGACAGACGTGGGCCAATGTCACGGAAGGCTCGGGCGGCCAGACTAGCTCGTTCACCACCGGGACACTGACCTACCCCTACAATGGCGCTGAGTTCGAGGCTGTCATCACCTACGGTGTACTGGGATCGATTACCAGTTCTCCGGCAACTGTGAGCGTGAACTACATCAGCACCCAGCCGTCGAATAAGACGACGAACGCAGGCGGCACGGCGAACTTCACGGTCACGGCCGCTGGCACGCCAACCGCCTACCAGTGGCAGGTAAGTAAGCTGTTGCCGAACTCGACTTACTCGATCTATCAGAATGTGGTCGAGGCCAGTGGCCTCTCGAATAACTACACTACGGGAGTGCTAGATTCCTCTTACGATCAGGCCCATTATCAGGTAGTGATAACCTATGGCGCTCTGGGAACGCTTACCAGTTCGGCGGCCATGCTGAGCGTGAATTACATTAGCGCCCAGCCGGTCAGCCAGTCGGTGGACACGGGAAGCACGGCTCTGTTGTCGGTGACGGCCACGGGCACGCCAACCGCCTACCAATGGATGAAGTCCACTAACGGCGGACAGACGTGGGCCAATGTTGCGGAAGGCTCGGGTGGCCAGACTAGCTCGTTCACTACCGGGACACTGACCTACCCCTACAATGGCGCTGAGTTCGAAATTGTCATTACCTACGGTGCGCTGGGATCGATTACCAGTTCTCCGGCAACTGTGAGCGTGAACTATATCAGCACCCAGCCATCCAACCAGACGGCTAACACGGGTGGTGCGGCTACCTTCAGGGTTATGGCAACGGGCACGCCCATCGGCTACCAGTGGAACAGGTCTCCCGACGGAACAAACTGGACCCCTATCTCCGGCGCTACTGCTAAGTCGTACACCACAGGTCAACTGAGCAGTGCCGACAATGGCGCCTATTTCCAGGTAATCGTCAGCTACTCACTGGGAACGGTCACCAGCACCTCGGCCACGCTGAGCATCAACTCCATCACCACGCAGCCTGCACCTACGACTGCTATCCAGACCGGTTCGGCTACCTTCACCGTAGCGGCCAATAATGCTCCGACCAGCTACCAGTGGCGGATCTCCCAAGACCACGGCGTCACCTGGAACAATATCACCGGCGCCACCAACGCCTCTTACACCCGGTCAGCGCTGGCCCAGAGCGACGATGAAGACCTCTTCATGGTGGTCCTTACCTATCCGCAAGGACAGATTACCAGCCAGGCGGTCATGCTGAGCGTCAACTACATTAGCACCCAGCCTAATTCGCCAATCGTTCTCCCGGGCAACACCGCCACCTTCGCCGTGTCGGCCTCGGGCTCTCCAACCTACCAGTGGCAGGTCAACAGCGGGAGTGGCTGGAATAACGTGTCCACCTCCGACGGCAGCACTGGTAGCACCACTTACCTCTATACCACCGGAACGCTGACCAGCAGTAACGATCAGTACCAGTACCGGGTACTCGTCGTCTATGGGTCCGCGATTATCAGTAACCCGGGCGTGCTGACCGTGAAGTTCCTTGCAATTGGCACTGCACCGCAGAATGCGACGATTGTTAGTGGCACCAACAATACCTTTACGGTAGTTGCTACCGGCACCGCAACCAGCACCCTGCACTATCAGTGGTGGTCGCAGCCGTTCGGCGGAAGCGCCGTGATGGTCGGCACTAACAGTGCTTCCTATACCACTGCGGCAACTGTCAACAGTGACGACCAGACCCAGGTCTGGGTCGTGGTCAGCGACGGCGGTCTCGTGGCTCCTGTGACGAGTGCCACCGCTACTCTTACCGTACAGCCGGTACCGATCATCAGCGCGCCGCCGGCATCTACGGTGACGGCTAACGTGGGTGATACTCCCACTCTTTCGGTGACCGCACTGAACGGCACGGGCACTCAATGGGAGTCTTGCGCCTACGGGTTGGACTGCAGCTCAGAGTCGAATTGGACTGCGATCGGCGGCGCTACCAGCGCCTCCTACCAACTGCCGGCAGTTACTGCGGCTAACGATCAAACCGAGTACCATGTGATCATTTTAAATGGCGTGGGCGGCATAACCAGTTCGCCGGTTACGCTGACTGTACGCTTCGTCACGATCGACGCGTTCCTGGTGGACGCAGAGGTCACGGCGGGACAACCTGCAATCTTCATGGTTACCGCGACCGGCACGCACGGTACCACTCTTGCCTACGAATGGCATGTGGTGGCGGTCGGCGGGACTCCTGGCGGATTGGGCGATTCCATCATTGGGGGCGCCGCTACCTCGACCTACCAGATCAGCAACTCCGACCCGAGTATGGATGGAGAGATGATCTACGTGAAGGTGACGAATGGACTTGGCGGAACTGGCGTAGCGATCAGCGATCCTGTTACGCTCCTGGTGGATTAAGCAGCGAGAACTGTTCAATGAGTTATCCGGCGGAGCTGAGAGGTTCCGCCGGATGATCCAATAACCTGCAGCAACAAGGGTAAGTGTGTTGTAAGGGATTGCTCCGGCGAAAGTCGGGGAAGCTTCAACCATAGCATTCACACCGATTACTCCACTCCAAATGGGCACTCTCACTCGCCCGCGCCACCGAAGTCATCACCCTCCTCGGACGAAAACGAAAAAATACAAAGGTCTTTGGCAATCAGTAAAGGTTATGGGAATTGAGCCGATAGCTCTGGTGTAGGAAGCAACGGCTCGCTGGCGGAAAGAACGGCAATCCGGCCGCCCCGCAACGAGGCAAGAAGGAGACTCTCGATGGCACTGAGCATTCTGAACAATATTTCTGCAATGACAGCGGAGAACAATCTGGATTCGACGCAGGTTTCTCTGCAAAATACGCTGACCCAGCTTTCTTCGGGTTCGAAGATCAACTCCGGCTCAGACGATCCCGCGGGTCTGTCGATCATCAATGGCTTGAACGCCAACGTCGCGGCTCTGACGCAATCTTCACAGAATGCTACCAACGGTACTGGAGTGCTGCAGACCGCCGATGGTGCGCTGTCTGAGGTCACCACGCTGCTGAACCAGGCGGTTACGCTGGCGACGGAAGCTTCGACGAGCGGTCTTACCACCGATCAGATGACCGCACTGAACAACGAGTTTACGTCGATCCAGAACGAAGTCACCAACATCGGCAAGACCACAACCTTTAACGGGAATGCGGTCTTTGGCACCTCGAACGACGCGAACACGGTTCAGAGCAACGAGCAAAACCTGTCGGCAACAGGCACTAACATCAACTCAGGAACGCTTTCGGTGAAGGTGGGAAGTGACGCCTATAATTTCAGCGTGACCAGCCCAGAGACGGTTCAGTCATTCATGGCTGTCATTAATGGCCAGGAGGGCACTACTGGGATCAATGCCACTCTCAACAGCAACAACCAACTGGTTTTGAAAGACACATTGCAGCGCGGCAACATCGCGGTGACCTCTTCGACCTTGAATTATGGCACCACCAACAACGACGTGGTGACGGGGACAATCACAGGAGCGGACTCGGGGGCCGTAGTAGACGCCACTGCCAGCACGATAAACGTCAACGTCGGCGGAAAGGCTAATTCCTTTACGATCGGCTCCGCAGAGACTTACGCTCAGTTGGCGACCGCCATCAACAATGCCAATATCGGTGTCACCGCGACGGCGGGCGCCACCACGTTCTCTTTGGCGGATAACCTGAACCGGGGGGATATTTCAGTGACTGCCGGCACGGGTGATGGCGCCAACGCTCTCATCAGTCTGGGTACTCCCGTCGCGGGCGGCACCGGGGGCACAGCGATCTCGCAATTCCAGAACGCTACGATACAGGACATGAACACCCTCCAGGGCAGCACTACGAACGTCAGCGCAGGCACTGTTCTTGGCAGCAGCGGCACTAACCAAATGGTGGTCAGTTCGGGGAACAACTCCTACACCTTTACCACTACGGCGACGGAGACAATTGGCCAGCTCATGAGTAACATCAATAACTCTGGAGACGGCCTGCAGGCGTCGATCAACGGTTCGGGCCAGTTCACTCTGAACGATACCCAGGGTAACGGAAACATCGCAGTGAACGTCGCGAACTCGGACACCACGGTGACGAATGCTCTTGGTTTGACAACTTCGGGCACGCTTAGCTACACCAATCCGACGGTGTCGGCCACGAACCGGCTTTCGGTGTTCTTGAGCGACTCCTCGGCGCAGGGCACCAGCACGATCGGCGTCGATCTGAATCAGCTCGATAGCGGTCATCTGGGCGGCTCTTCCGGCATCGCTACCAATGACCTTCTGACGACGGCCGACGCGCAGGCGGCTCTTACGGCGATCAACCAGGGGATTTCCAATATTGCGGCATTCCGCGGCAACATTGGCGCGGGCGTGAACCAGTTGGCGGCGGCCTCCAGCGTCATGAGCAGCGAATCGACGAACCTGACCAGCGCCGAGAGCGGCATCAGCGATGCGGACATCGGCAAGACGGTCGCCAACATGACCAAGTACACCACTCTGCAGCAGACCGGCATTTCCGCCCTGCAGCAGGCAAACCAGGCTTCGCAGACGATTCTGAAGCTTCTGCAATAAACGGCTCCGGCTTTGGCGGGATAGTTGCAACTATCCCGCCATTGTGTTCTTTGCTGTAATCCGGATTCGAGAGGTGCGGGATGAGTTCTGTGGGTCTGTCTACTTCCGATTTGGCTTCCTTGCTGGGGTCGGCTGGGTCTACGTCGCCATCCACCTCGAACGGTGTCGATCTAAGTTCGCTGTTGGAAGCGACGACCGGCGCTAGTTCGGATGCCCTCGATGTGACCGCGGCGGTGAATGCCGCGGTTACTGCCGCCGAAGTTCCGGAGACCCAGTGGGAGGCGCAGCAGACAGCGATCACGAGCCAGGAAGCCGACCTGACCGGCATCAAGAGCGCGACCAGCACGGTGGAAAATGACCTGGCTACGCTGAATAGTCTTACCGGGGCGCTGTCGTCGGTCGACGTAAGTTCCTCCGATTCGAACCTTGTCACGGCTTCGGCGACCGGCACGGCCGTACCCGGCACGCACGTGGTAAACGTGAGTAAGCTTGCGGCCACTTCTTCGTGGTATTCCACATCGTCGGTGGCTAACAGCAGCACCGCGCTTTCGGCGGGTAGTTTTTCCTTGCAACTAGGCAGTGGCACGCCAACCCAGATCAGCGTGACGAATGGCGAAACGCTGGATCAACTCGCCAGCGCCATCACGGGTCAAAACCTGGGCGTTACCGCCAGCGTAATCAAGGATGCGAGCGGCGCCCGGTTATCGATTGTCAGCAATAGCTCGGGCAGCGCCAGCAATATTACGATCAGCAACACCTCCCCGCAGCTCACGAAGGCAAGCGATGGGTCGGCTTGGAACTCGGCGTCCATAGCAGATAGCACGGGAGCTACGGCCGGCAGCTTCTCCATACAAGTGGGCAGCGGCGCGGCGACGCAGATTACGACTACAGCGGGAGAAAGCCTGAGCGCGGTCGCCAGTGCCATCAACGGGCAGAGTTTGGGTGTTACCGCAAGCGTTGTAAGTGACGGCGGCGGCTCTTCACACCTGGCCATTGTGAACAGCACGGCGGGCGACGGCAGCGGCATGACGATTACCAACACGTCTCCGCAGTTTACCCAGGCGACACAGGGAGTAAATGCGGTGCTGACCGTCGATGGGGTTCCCATCAGCAGCGCAAACAATACGGTCACGGGTGCGATTAGCGGGTTGACCCTCAACCTGACGGGGGTCGACCCCAGTACCGATGTGACGATTTCAGCCACGCCGGATAGCGGAACGGTTACCTCGGCAATCAATCAGTTTGTGACCGACTACAACACACTGATCGGGCAAGTAAACAACGAGTTCACCTATAACGCAAGCAGTACTACCGCGCCTCCGTTGGAGGGAGACAGCACGGTGGAGATGCTGCAGAACTACCTGCTGGGAGCGGGAAGTTACTCGGCGAGCGGAAATGGGAACGGTGCGGGAAGCATTTCGACATTGGGCTCGCTGGGGATCAGCATGAACAACGACGGAACCTTGACCGTCGATAGCACGACGCTGGATAACGCAGTGCAAAACAATTTTTCGCAGGTGCAGCAATTTTTCGAGGGCACGTCGCTGAATGGATTTTCCAGCTCTTTGAGTAAGCAGTTGCAGAGCCTCACGGCCCCGTCCGACGGCGCCTTCACGGTGGAACTAAGCAGCATGCAGAGCAATTATAACGATTTGCAGGCTAACGTCACCAATTTTCAAGATAGCTACATCAACCCCTTGCGGACGAGCCTGACCGCCGAGTACAGCTCGGCCGAAATCGCTCTGCAAGAGCTGAACACCACGAGACAAGAAGTGGACGCGGAGTTAGGCAACAACACATCATCTTCGGGGAACTAGATCATGGGGAATCGGGAAGTTACGGCTTATCGCGAGGCGGATGTTCAAGGCGCCTCGCCGGTGGAATTGGTCATCGCGCTTTACGACGTACTGGTGAGGGACATGAAGCGGTTGATTGCCGCCATTCGGGCCGGCAACATCGAGGATCGGGTCGACCATTCAAACCATGCCTTTGAGGTGCTCCAGCAACTGGAGTGCTCACTGGATATGGAAAAAGGGGGAAGCACGGCGAAGGATCTATCGCGCTTTTATTCCCATCTCCGGGCGAAGGTACTGCAAGTGCAATTCAAGATGGACCCGGCGATGGTGGAGAGGCAGATCGAGATGGTGCTGGAACTCCGGCAAGGCTGGGTGGAAGCGATGGCCGCGTCAGTCGATGTATCGGGTACGCGGGAGATAGTTCCGCTGGCCGCTGGATTCGCGGGCAATCCTTATGGAGTGGTTGAAGAATCGCAATGTTGTGGGTGGTCGGCTTGACAAACGGATCGCACTCGCAAGGTGTGAAAACGCCCTCGCTGTCGCGAGGGCATTTTCATGGATGCCGCGCCCCACACTTGCCAGTCCCACATTCGCCGTAGGAAGGCGGATGTAGGCCACCCGGCGAGTAACGCTGGAACCGCTCCTCTAGTGAAGATAGGTGAGGAGGTTGGCCTGCTGGTTGATTTGAGCGGCCGCGGCTACGGTGGCGGTGAGAATGCTCTGGTCCTGGGTTACGTCGGTGGCGGCGGTTGCGGTGTCGGAGGCGACCAGAGTGTTTTGGTAAGTGGTGATGTTGAGTTTTTCCTGGCTGAGGTAGTTCTCGTTGGTGGTGAGTTCGTTGACGGCGCCGCCGTAAAAGGCCTGGGCGGTGTCGACGGCGTTGAGCGCGGTGCTGACGCCGGTTTCAGCGGTTCCAATGCTGGTGGAGTCGCCCGATTGCAGGGCGGTGACCAGCGACTGCAAGGCGGTGAAGACATTGGCTCCGGACTGGGAAAAGATGCTGCTGCCGGGCAGGTTGGCGGCGACCGAGAGACCGGTTCCGATCTTCACCTGGTTCTGCTCGCCGTTGCCGACATAGTCGATTTGATTGGGGTCGGCGGCGTCGGCGACGTAGGGGGCGGCGCCAGTGGCGGTTCCGGCAAAGAGGTACTGTCCGGCGTAGGAGGTGTTGGCGATGGAGAGCATCTGGCTCTGGATGCCCGAGACCTGGGTGGCGATGGTGTCGAGGTCGCTCTGGTTATTGGTGCCGTTGGCGCCCTCGACGCCGAGGCTGACGGCGCGCTGGAGCAGGGTGACGGCGGAACTCAAGGTGCTATTGGCGGTATTGAGCACGTCGGTGAGCGAGTCCGAGCTTGCGGTGTACTGGTCGATGGAGGCGGTTTGGGCGTTCGCGTTGATCATGGCGGCCTCGGCGGCGGGATTGTCGGAGGGCAGGCTGACACGGCGGCCGGTGCTGAGTTGCTGGGCTGCGTTGTCTTCGTTCTGCTGGGCCAGATCCATCAGGTTGACCATGTCGGTGGCGTAGTTGGGATTGACTCTCATGTGAATTAGTACCTCTCATGATTTAGTGGCTCTCATCGGTTAGTAGCCGGGATCGGTGACGCCCATATCGAGCACGTTGCCCATCAAGGTATCGATGGTGGAGATAACTTTTGCCGCCGCCTGGTAGGAGCGCTCGTAGAGGAGGAGATTGGATGACTCTTCGTCGAGCGAGACGCCCTCGATGGAACTCTGCTGGTTCTGCAACTGGGTGAGGATGTTGCCGGTGGCAGTGGAGTTGGAATTGGCCTGGGAGATGGTGCTGCCGATGGAGAAGGTGAGATTGGAAAAGGCGTCGTCGGGGGTTTCGCCATTGGTGATGGGCTGATTCTGGAGGTCGATCATCGTGGTGAGATTGGAGCTGTCTCCGGATGCGCCGCCGGATGTGGCGGCGGCGATCTGGGAACCGCTGGTGAGCGCGACGGCAAGGGAGGAAGCCGCGCCGGTGGCTGTGCCGGTGGTGGTGTTGGGGGGATTGAAGAGGGCGACGCCGGGGTTTCCGCTGAGATCCGAGCCTGCGGTCTGGACGTTGTTGACGGCCTGGGCGAACTGAAAGGCATACTGATCGACTTGGGAGGCCAAGGTTGAAAGCGTCTGATCGCGGGTTTGAAGATCGCCGCCGAGGGTTCCGGCCTGGATGCTGCTGGTGACGTCGGCGCCACCGGCATAAACATCGTTGAAGCCGTTGGAGTTTATCGAGTTGGTAAGGGCGTAGGCCTTGTTGCCGACGACCAGCGGCGCGCCACTGGCGGTGGTGAGGGTGAGTCCGTCGGAGCTGTTGACGGTTTTGTAATCGACGATGGCAGAGAGCTGAGAGAGAAGATTGGAGAGCTGATCCTGATCGGAGTTGGTGCTCTGGCCAAGGTTCTGGGCGGTGGTGAGCTGGCCGTTGGTGGCGGCAATCTGCTGGAGCAGGGAATTGGCTTCACCGGTCTGCTGGACGACGGCCTGGTCGGCCTGTTGCTGGGCTTGGGTGATGACCGAGGCGGTGCTCTGGAACGCGGAGGCGACGTTGCCGGCGGCGGTGAGCACCTGGGAGCGCAGCGGGCTGCTGGCGGGAGAGGTGGAAAGCTGCTGGAGTGCGCTGAAAAAGGAATCGATGGTGGAGCCGATGGAGTCCGAGGCGGTATCGGAGAAGACGGTCTGAACCGGACCGAGGGAGTTGGAGACGGTGTTGCTCAGGTTCTGCTGCGAGGTGGCGGCGTTAATGCTGAGGTCGAGGACGGCGTCGCGGATGCTCTGGATGGCTTTGACATCGACTCCGGTGGTGCTTCCGTCGGCGCCGTTGGGCGCGGACTCTTCCAGCACCACGGTGCGGCGGGCGTAGCCGGGGGTGTTCTGGTTGGCGATGTTGGTGGTGGTCACGTCCATGGCCTGGGTCGAGGCCAAGAGGGACTGGACGGAGACGTTGAGATCCGCGGTGAGCCCCATGATCAGCCCCGGAAATGGACCGAGGCGTGGCTGGGGAAGGTATGGCCGCCGGCCTCGAGGATGGAGCGGATGGTGCGCGTCCATTGAATGGAGTGCTGCAGGAGGCGATCGTAGACGCGGTTGAGTTCGCGCACCTTGTGCGCGGTTTCGGCGGCGGCGGGGGACAGGGGCGCGATGGGCGCGGGAGCGCTGGAGAGTGCGGCGAGGTGTTCGCAGAGGACGCGCTGGCGCTCGACGACAGACTCGAAGGCGGTGTTGTCCCAGGCCACCAGCGCCTCGATTGCCTCGGCGATGGCGGCGAGCAGGGCTTCGAGTTCGGCGGGCGTGGCTGGCGGAACGGACTCTGGGCCGGTGGGCGGCACTATGCGCGGTTTCATGCGCGGCTTCATGCGCAAACCCATACTCAGCTCCGGAAGAGGTTCTGGAACATCGCGGTGGCGATGGCGTGCGCGTTCACCGTGTAGGTGCCCGATTCCATCTGGGCGCGCAGAGCATCGACGCGATCCTGACGGATGGGGAGATCGCCGGAGAGCTGGGTGGTGGCGGCGTTGATGGAGGCGGTGTCCTGGGCGGCGTTGAGCGCATTGGCGGTGGAGTTGGCGGAGGACGACGAAGCGGCGCCGCTCTGGGCGCTGCTGGTCTTTACACTGGCTGACGTGTCGATTTCGGGCTGGGCGATTTCGGGCTGACCCTGGTTCTGAATGCTTAGGCTCATAACGCTCCTCTTTCTCTTTTGAATCTATCGGCAACGCGCGACTGCACTTGAGTGGCATGAGTGGAAAACCTCATTTATTTACTTCCGGAGTTGCTGGCGGCGGACTTCCCATGATGGGAGAGCTGGCTGCGGATTTTAGTCCGAGAGAGTGTTCGATCATGTCGGCGATTCCGAGGACGTGGCGCTGGGCCAGAGCTTGGGAGACGGCGCGGACTCCGAGTGCGCTCCAGGTGTCGTGTCCGGGATCGCTGTCGGATGGGTCTTCGATAGAGAGACTCTTCTCCATTTTTTCCAGTACGGAGCTGAACAGGGATGCCTCAAACTCTTGTGCTCCGCTGCTGGCGCGCTGGTTCTGCAAATGCGCGGCGAGCTGTTTGGGGTCGGCGAGGATGGCGGTGGAGACGGGGACAACTTGCGGCGTGCTCATAAGACCTCCAGTTCGGCTTGCAGGGCACCGGCGGCTTTGAGGGCTTGGAGGATGGAGACGACGTCGCGGGCGCTGGCTCCGATGGCTTGGAGTCCGTTGACTAGCTGCTCGACGGTGGCGCCCTCGTTGAGTTCGATGCGCTTGGCGGGGGCGTCCTTGGCGTTGACGGTGGTTTGCGGGACGACGACGGTTTCGCCGGTTTTGCTGAGGGGATTGGGCTGCGAGACCTCGAAGGAGGTGGTGATGTCGATGGACAGCGAACCCTGCAGAATGGAGACAGCACCGAGGCGGGCATCGCGGCCCATGACGATGGTTCCCGTCTTCTCGTTGACCACGACCCGGGTGGGCGAGAGGACTTCGACGGGCAGGGACTGGATGCGGGCGAGCATGGCGGGAACGTCCTGGCCGGCGCTGGAGATCTGAATGCGGCGACTGTCGGAGGCGGCGGCGATGGGGCGGCCGAACTCGGCGTTGATGCGCAGGGCGATGAGCTGTGCGTTGGCGAAGTCGGCCTCGCGCAGGAGCAGGGCGAGGGTGGCGAGGTTGTGCAGGTCGGGGGCGAGATCACGCTCGGCGATGCCACCGTTGGCGATGCGTCCGACGGTGGGGTGGTTGAGCTGCTTGCTGACGCCGCCGTTGCCGGCGCTGTAGCCGCCGATGGCGAGCGGACCTTGCGCGGTGGCGTAGATCTGGCCGTCTTCACCGCGCAGAGAGGTGAGCAGAAGCGTGCCGCCGTCGAGGGATTTGGCGTCGCCGATGGAGGAGACGACGACATCGAGCTGGGTTCCGGCGCGGGTGAATGGGGGCAGCGCGGCGGTGACGAAGACGGCGGCGACGTTCTTGACCGTGATGGCGGTGGGGGCAATCTGGAGGCCCATGCGCTGCATGAGATTGGCGAGCATCTGGGTGGTGAAGACGGTTTGCTTTTGATCTCCGGTGCCGCGCAGGCCGACGACCAGGCCGTAGCCGATGAGCGAGTTGTCCCGCATGCCCTCGACGGTGGTGACCTCGCGGATGCGCACCTGGCGCGAGGAGGTGGGCGGGGCGTCGGCGTCGGTGGCGAAGGCGAAGGCGGTGGCGGCGAGCACGAGAGTGGCGCAGAGTCTTTTCATTCGTTCCTCTTCACGGTTCGCACGCGTGGACGGTGTGAAGTGCGGATAGTTCGTAGTACACGAGAGCAACTGCAACGCATAAGAGCAACTGCAACTGCGAAAGCCGTACAGATGGAGGTTCTTGCTTCCCACCTTAGCGTCGAAAGGCGCGACGCGAAGGTGGGGCACCCGACATTTCTGTTATTCCTCCCTTTAGAAAGCGATCAGCTTCAACAAGGTGCGCATGACGATGTTGGGCTGGCGTACCGAGTCGCTGATGACCCCTTTGCCCTTGACATCAAGCTGGAGGTCGAAGAGCTGATAGGAGTAGACGGAATTGTTGGCGGCGATGTCGGCGGGGCGGACGATGCCGCGCAGGACTACGTTTTCATGCTGCTGATTGGCCGTCACCTGACGGCTGGCCTCGACCACCAGCAAGCCGTTGGGCAAGACGGCGACGACCAGAGCAGTGAGCACGGTGTTGAGCGAACTCTGGGAGTTGGTGGCGCCGGTGCCCGCAAGCTTGGTGGTGGAGTTGGCGGCAAGCAGCGGATTGAGGAACGACGGCGACTGTCCGCCAACGGCCGTGACACCGCTGGAGTGCGAGAAGTCGCGCTCGGTGGCGACGGTGCCGGTTTGCGAGATAGTGGTGGACTCGACGATTTGAACGGCGATGGTGTCGCCGATGGCATGAGCTCGAATGTCGGAGCAGGGATCGGCCAGCAGCCCGGCGGCGGTAAACAGACTGCCGCTGGTGGTGGTGGGCGCAGGCGGAGTCGCGGCCACCTGCTTGACGTACTGATCCAGCGAGTCCTGCTGCTTTTCCGCCTTGAGCTTTTTGGCGGCGACAGACGACATCGAGAGCGCAAGGACGGCGAGCGCGAGGAGAGCGAGTTGGACGGGCCGTTTCATGGCTTCCTTCATAACCAAGGCTCAGGCTCCTGCTACGACGATGGCCACGGTGTGAGGGTCGAGGATGCGAGCGCGGACGATGCGGTTGGTCTGCGGGATGCGGACGCGAATCTCGGCTCCGGCTGCTCCGGAGTCGAGGGCTATGACCGGAAGTTGAGCGTGAATGAAATCGGTGCGCCAGTCTGCTCGGAGAGCGGTGCCGGCACGCACGATGTTGAGCGATGCGGCGGTGGTGCGGTGAGCGATGGGCTGAACCCTACATTCGGCAACCACGGGCTGATGTGGGTAGCTGCAAAGTCCTACATCTAACCGCGGCTGATGTGAGGCACCAGCGTTAGCAATATTAAGCAGCACCAAGTGGGGCAGACGCGATGCGGGACAACGCAGAGAGAGTGCGGTGGCCCCTGTGGAGGCTAGACGAGCGCGGGTGATGGTGCAGTCTTCGAGCGTGGTGGACTCGGGGGAGACGAGGATCTGGGCGGCTTCGACCGGGCGGTGGAGCTGCTGGGAGAGCCACTGTGCTTGCGCAGGCCGGGAGTCGACTTGAGTCGGCGCCTCCGCCTGCGGGGGCTGGGACGCTGAGGAGGTGGCAGCGGCCGAGCCGAGCAGGCAGAGGGTAAAGACGAGCGTGGAAATGCGGGGACGAAGCATATTGATTCCCAGCTCTCTGATTCCCACCTTAGCGTCGAACGGCGCGACGCGAAGGTGGGGCACCCGGCTTTGTTGTTGAGACAACCTGGAACGGCAATTACAAAGACAACTGCAAGGACGAGAGCAACTGCAATTCAGACGAGAGCAATCGCAATTCATGGGGCGAGAGGGCATGGTCATTTTCCGAGTTGATTGACTTCCTGGAACATCTGATCGGCGGCCTTGGCGACCTGCGAGTTGGCCTCGTAGGAGCGCTGGGCGAGGATCATCTGGATGAACTCTTCGACGGTGTTGACGTTGGACTGTTCCAGCGACCCCTGGACCAGGGTGCCGAGGCCGTCGGTGCCTCCGGGAGTGCCGACGATGGGGTCGCCCGAGGAGCTGGTGGGCAGCAGGAGGTTGGCTCCAACGCTGTTAAGGCCGCCGGGATTGGGGAAGGTGGCGAGCTGAATTTGACCGATCTGCTGCGACTGGGTCTGATTGGGCTGGGTGACAGAGACGGTTCCGTCGGCGCCGATGGTGATGGCGGTGGCGTTGGCGGGAATGGTGATGGCGGGCTGGAGAGCATCGCCGTCGGAGGTGACGATGTTGCCCTGGGCATCGAGATGAAAGCTGCCGCTGCGGGTGTAGGCGATCTGTCCGGTGGGGGTGAGGACCTGGAAGTATCCGAGGCCCTGGATGGCGAGATCGAGCGAATTGCCGGTCTGCTGGAAGTCGCCTTGCGACTGGAGGATTTCGGTGGCGGCGGCGCGGGTGCCGAGTCCGATCTGGAGGCCGGCGGAGACGGTTTGCTGAGTGGCGGCGGCGCCGGGAGTGACCATGTTCTGGTAGACGAGATCTTGAAACTGGACGCGGCGCTTGCGGAAGCCGGCGGTGTTCGCGTTGGAGAGATTGTTGGCGACGTTATCCAGATTGGTTTGCTGCGCGGTCATGCCGCTGGCGGCGGTGTAGAGGGAACGAAACATGGCAGACGTCTCCTTGTCCGGACTAACGGCCGGTACTAAACCTTCGGCAGATCTTCGGCGGCGATGCGGTTGAACTCGGTGTGAAAGGTGGTCAGCGCGCGCTGCATCATCTCGGCGTTACGCTGAATTTCAATCAGTCCGACGGCGCACTGGACGGGATTGATGTTGGAGCTCTCCAGCGCCCCCTGGCTGACGGTGAGCTGGGTGGCGGCGGTGGCGGCGGCGACTGGGGCGGAGAAGTTGGCGTCGCCGAGTGATGTGAGGGGAACGCTGGGATCGAATTGGGTGAGCTGGAGCTGTCCTGCAAGGTCGCCGTTGACCGAGATGACGCCGGTGGAGCTGATTTCGGCGCTACCTCCGGGCAGGGTGATGGGACCTTTGTCGCCGAGCACGGGGTAGCCTTGGGCGGTGACGAGGGTGCCATCCTTGGTGAGATGGAAGCTGCCGTTGCGAGTATACTGCGTGCCGGTGGGAGACTGAACGGCGAAGAAGCCGGGGCCTTCGAGGGCGACGTCGAGCGGGTTGCCGGTCGTCTGGAGCGAGCCTTGGGTGAAGTCGGTGCGCGAGTCGCCGAGGACTCCGAAGGAGCCGACGGCGCGGGCGGAGACGGTGGCCGAGGCGGTCATGATCTGGGTTTTGAAGCTGACGCGCTGGCCGCGAAATCCGCTGGTGTTGGCGTTGGCGAGATTGTTGGCGGCGAGGTCGAGCTCTTGGGTTCGCGCGAGAAGACCGGTGCTGGCCGCGTAGATGCCGTTGTTCATCTGTGACTCCGCTGGAGGGGAGAGCATGTGGAGTGCCATGGGTAATTAGAGGTTTCTTAGGAAATGGCTCGGGAGTGCGGGGAATTCGTGCCTGGAGGCGCGGCTCCCCGCGTTGACGCTTGCTTGCGTGCGTCAACCGGGGAGGCGGAAGGTAAGTGGAGTTGAGTGGCTTTTAATCGTGGAGTTCGAGGGTGACCCAGAGCGGTTTGTGGTCGAAGTCGAAGACGGTTTCGAGGGTTTTGCCGGGGCCGAGGGAGCGGGTTTTGTAGTCGCTGCCGACGATGATGGTGGGTACGGACAACATGCAGTGGTTTCCGATTCCGCTGAGCTTGCCTTTGAAGTTTCCGGCGATCATGTTGGCGACCTCGCCGAGTGCGTCCCAGCTATCGTTGTCCACCTCTTCGGGGGGCATGCCGAGCATGAGGCTGGCCATGATGCGGGCGGACTGGTTGGCGCAGCGAATGCTGAGCACGCCACAGAGACTGCCGGCGAGACCGACCAGGGCGGTGAATTCATCGTCGTCGGGGACCGGGGAGGGCACGTAGGCGTGGAGCCTGGTGCCGAGCATGATGTCAAAGACCTCGCAGGCAGAGAATTCCAGGAGCTGGGTCCACTGCGTGCAGTCAAAGGCGGCGATGGAAGGCGAACGTTCAGAGGACGGTGTCATATTTAGGCTCCCAGGACCGGCAGCACGTGTTCTTTGACTTGATCCGGCGTGAATGGTTTGCGGATGTATCCTTTGGCTCCGAGCGAGAGGGCCTGGATGACGTTGGATTCGCTGCCCTCAGTGGTGATCATGACGACAGGAACGCCGCGAAGTTTTTCGATGGTCTGGAGGTGGCGCACTAATTCAAGACCATCCATGACCGGCATGTTGATGTCGCAGAGGATTAGGTCGACGGAATTGGAGTCGAGCAATCCGAGAGCTTCGACGCCATTTCCGGCTTCGATGACGGAGGAGAGATCGAGTCCGGCCTGGCGCAGAGAGCGTTCGACGATTTTGCGCATGACCGAAGAATCATCCACGATGAGGGCTCTGATTGGACTCATACTGGTTCCTCCTGGAAGGTCTCCAATGGGCAGGGATTGGCTGGGGTAGCGATGCGGTTGCGGTGAAGGGCGCGGCGCAGTTGGCTGGCGGAACGGCCAGGGCGGCGCGGGGCGGACAAGAGGGTGCAGATGCGTTCGCCGCCTAGCAGTACGATGGCTTCCTCTACGCTGAGCCAGGGGCAGCCAAGCTCCTGGCAGGCGGCTTCGGTGACCAGATAGCTGAGGCTGCGGTCGGCCCGGATGGACTCTGCCAATTGGGCGAGATTGATGGCGCGCTGGCCTCGAATGAGGGCGATCGCGGAGTGCGATTGCGTGGGGCGCGCCGATGCGATGGAAATGACTCTGCAATGCGATGCTGGCTGAGAATTGGTCATAGGTGCCGCTCAAAGAATGTATCGGCCGAGCGGGCGTCACACTTTAGAGCGGTTGCAGCGTTGGTGTATTCTGCCATCCACCTAGGCGCAAAAGGGCGGCGAGGGTGGGGTATCCGAGATCTGGAATATATTAAATTCCGATCCTTCTACTTTGGCTTCATCGAGTGCCCCGAATCAATCTTCGCTGGAGTCCACGAAACACCTTGAGCTTTGAGAAAAGCGATCACGAATTTCGCGGGCACAACAACACCGAGGCTGCCAAGGGATTGGACAGCCACACCGATCAAAGCCTGATCGGACATTCTAAAAACGGGGCCACCGCTATTACCTGGGTTAATTCTTAGGTCTACGTGATAAACCTCTACAGGAAAAGAGAACCCCGCTGCTTCAGCTCGCAGAAGAGCCATCGTATTCCAAGCTGAAGCTAAAGTGCCGGACGTTGTGATTAGTCCGGGCTCGCCGAGTGGATAACCACATGCAAAGATGTCTTCGGCGTCTCGTGGTCTCGCTGGAGAGAATGTTACATACGTTACTGTTGCCTGCGGCAAGCCTACTGATCCCGGTCCGCCAAACATTTTTGGCATATGCGTGAACGGGTTATTGGTTGGTCTAATCAGAGCGAGGTCGTGAGATGGGTCGGTTGCCACTAGCACGGCGGAATAGCCAAATGTTCCAGACGAAACGGTTATTCTTTCAGTCTCAACGTTCGGCATCGCAACACCAATTGAGAGTTCGGCATGAATACCGACCGCTTGTAGCGCCTCGATGACCTGTTTAACTCCTGGATGGTCACTGCCGTCCCTTGCGCGAAAACCATCCACTACATGCATCGCGGTGACGATGTCACCATTCGAATTAACGAAAAACCCAGTTCCTGCGATGCAGATAGGGCTGCCATGGAAACACCCATCAAGTGCTGCTGGCGCATGAGGGAATCGGTTTTCGGGAGTTCCCACTAACTTGACGCTAACCTGAACGACAGATGGCCTAATGCTATCTATAACATCCGCTAGCTTAGGAGTCGTCTGAGCCTGGGTCGCGTACACATTTCCTAATACCGCTGCCGCGCATAATAAGGAGCGGGCTAACGTAGCAAGATTCCTCACAACCCCTCCCAGCCCGTTCATGTGCTTATTTTTGCAATCGCATAAATTGTATCTTAATGTGAATACAAGAAGATGATGGCGGGAGGATTGCCCAAAACTTTCACTTGCCAAAAAACTCCGCGTGGTGCCTAAAATTTCTGATTTTATAGTGGTTATTAGGCAAAGCCGGGGCACCCGCCGTACAACTTGCCTGCGAGCGAGCTATGGAAAAGGTTTTCAGAGGGATGGAGCTTCGAAGACCAGATCGAGATGCGTGCGCTGGGAGAGGAAACGAACCCAGATGTTTCCTTCCATGGCATGGAGTTGGATGGCTTCCGAAGCGGTCTGCTGGGCGTAGCTGAGAATCATGCGCGAGGTTTCGGCGGCGGTGTGGGGACGGCTGACGGCGATCTCGCCGGTGGTGTCGCGCTTGCGGTATTCGAGTACCTGGAGGAATTTGGGTTCGGGAATGATGCAGGCCTCAGTTTCACAGCCGAGCATGTGCTGGATGCCGATGAGCGCGGTGCGATTGACCTTGTCGGAGAAGCCGACGAAGAGGCGGCGGCCTTGGCTGACCAGATGCACGGGCAACATGCGGTAACGCTCGATGAGGCTGAAGGGCACCAGCATGGAGCAGCCGGGCTGCACGCTTTCGGAGGGGAAGACGGGGCATCCCCACTGGGTGGCGATGGCGGAGGCGATATCGTCACAAGAGATGCATCCCAGGCGTTGCAGGCAGGCGCCGATTTTTTCTCCGGAGCGGCGCTGCATGGCGATGGCATCGCGCAACTGAGGGTCGGAGATGATGCCGCGGGCCAGCATCATGAGGCCCAGGGGCATGGCGGTGCGAATGGGGGCGGGACGGCATTCGTCAAAGTAATAGCCGAGCAGATGGTTGTGGAGCGATTCTTCCAGACAACGCGGGCTGCAAAACCACTCCTGGTCATTGAGCCGGAATCCGGTGACGCGGTGGAGCACGCCGGTCCAGCGGGAGCCGGTGGCGCACTCGGGGTGGGCGCAGCGGGGAACGAGTTGTTTCCAGGTGAGGGGACGCTTCCATTTGTTCTCAGTGAGTCTGTGCATGGTCTCTCCTCGAGTGAATCCGCTGATGGTGTACAGCGCGTGAAAAACAAGAGCAACAGCGACTGCGAAGGGTGGAACGCGGCCACTTCTCGGAATCCACATTCGCCAAAAGAGTGCGGATGTAGGCCACCCGCCTAATAAGGCAGACAGGCGATTCTTTCGCCTGGAGCCGCGACCTGAGTGACGCGAAGGCCGTAGTTGCCTTCCACGATGACGACCTCGCCCTGGGCGATGAGGCGGCCATCGATGAGAAGATCGACGGGCTCCTCGACGCGGCGGTCGAGTTCGACGACCGAGCCGGAGCAAAGTTCAATGATGTCCTTGAGCAGCATGCGCCGGGTTCCAAAGCGCAGGGTCACGCCTAGTTCGATATCGAGAAGAAGATCGAGATTGCGATTGGCGGCGGGCCCGGCGGCGGGTTGCGGCGTTGGTGGCGGAGCGGGTTGCGCCGGGTTCTGCGCAGTTGATTGGGTTGCGGGTTGCGGCGCGGGTGCGGGCTTGGGTTCGGCGGCGAGGCGGAGAATATGGAGTTCGAAGTCGAGGGCGGGGTTGCCGCCGGTGATCAGTATGCGCTGGCGGGCCCCGGAATCAGGATCGGCTTCGGCGAGACGCGGCTTGAGTTCAAGCGGGCCAAAGGCGCGGCGCAGGCGGTCGGCGGCATTGCCGCAGATCTGCTGGATGAGTTCGGCGGCGGCCTCGCGGGTGTCGCTGCTGATTTCGGCTGCCGATAGGTCTGGAGTCTCGCCGGTGAGCAGGGCGGCGAAGTGCGCAGTCATGGCAGCGGTAAGGGCGACCTCGCAGACGCCTTGGAGCGCGCCAGTGATTTCGATGCGGAGCCGGGTGGCGGCTGCTTCGCTGGCCGAGGCTTCACTGGCTAAGGCTAGGGCGGCGGGCTCGGCTTGAAGCGCGGCACCGGCGATCTGGGAGAGCACGCTGGAGGCGGCCTCGGCGAAGTGTTGAACGAAAGCTTGCTGCGTCGGAACTTGCGGCGTGGGGCCGGAGGCTGGTTGCTGGTCGATGTCACTCATGAAAGATCCTGCTCGTCCTCTTCTTCGGGAGTTGGCAGCGGCTGCGCGATTCTGGATGCACGCTGGTTTCCGGCGCGCATTGGAAACGCCTCATAAAGAGCGCGTCCGGCGACGATGCCTTCAATGGGGGTGGCGGCGCGATGGGAAAAGGCGAGGATGTCTCCGGCAGCCAGATTGAGCAGAGCGCGAACCGGAAGCTTGATGGACGGCGTTCCGAGGGCAAATTCAAATGAAAAGTCAAGAGCGTGTTCGGTCATGCGCTGGCGGGCGGCGCTGGGTCCGCGGTGGCGGTTGTAGCCGCTATCCTGATCGAGGCGGCGCAGTAAAGCATTGGCGGCGACGGCGGGAAAGGCGACATTCATGACGCCGTGCGACTCCGGCATACGAATTTCAAAGCTGAGGCAGAGAGTCTTATCGCCGGGCGGCATGAGGCGCTGCAATTGGGCGGGCTGGAGGCGCTCTTCGAACTCGAAGGTGGAGCCGAGCGAGGACCAGGCGGTTTGCAACTCGCCACAGAGAATGCGGACGACGCCCTCCATGATTCCTTCTTCGATCTCGGTAATCTCGCGCTCCTGGTCGTTCATGCGTCCGACGCCGCCGAGCAAGAGGTCGATGATGGGGAAGACGAGCGAGAGTTCGAGGTCGAGGGCGGCGGTGGCGGACATGGGATTGACCTGAAAGGTGGCCAGGTAGGCGAGGTCGGGAACGCGATGGAGAAACTCGCGGAAGGTGAGCTGCTCGACCGAGACCAGGTTGACCTCAAAGACGACGCGCAGATAGGCGCCGAGGGCATTGGTGAGGTTACGCGCAAAGCTCTCATGGAGATTCCCGATGGCGCGAACCTGGTCCTTCTTGATCTGCCCGGCCTGTTTGAAATCGCAGGGCTGATAGCTGGCGGGGACGTTCTGTGCGACCTGGCCGCGTCCGAGGGCGGCGCGGAACATGGCGTCGATTTCGTCCTGGTTCAGTACTTTTTCCATGCGTCCTCCATGGTGCTGCGGATGGCCTGCTCGGCCACGTGGGGCGAGATCTGTTTGCCTGCGAGCTGGGACTGAAGACGGGTACGGAGGCGGAGCAGGGCGAGGGAGTGAATCTGCGAGACGCGCGATTCACCGACGCCGAGCACGGCTCCGGTTTCTTTCATGGTGAGCTCTTCGTAGTAATAGAGGGAAAGCACCTGCTGCTCTTTTTCGCTCAGCTCCTGGATGGCGCGAACCAGGAATTGGTGCAGCTCGGACTTCATGGTGAGGAAGTAGGGACTCTCCTCGGGATTACCGGGCAGGTACTCGCAGAGATCGTCGTCCTGTTCGCGGTCGCCGCTCTCTATGTGGAAGCTGCCGAGATCGAGGCCTTCGAGTTCGGCGAGCAGATGCTGGAAGGCATCGAGGGTGAGGCCGAGTTCAGCGGCGATCTCGGGCTCGGTGGCCGAACGTCCCAGTTCGTGGCTGAGGTGGGCCGAGGCGATCTCGATCTGGCGGGCCTTGCGGCGCAGATCGCGCGGACTCCAGTCGAGTTCGCGGAGGCTGTCGAGAATGGCGCCGCGGATGCGGAACTTGGCATAGGTCTTGAACTGAACCTGGCGGCCTTCGTCGTAGCGGGTGAGCGCATCGATGAGGCCGAGGACACCGGCGTGGACGAGATCCTCGATGGGGACGTGCTGGGGCAGGCGGTCATGGATGTGGCGCGCGATATAGCGCACCTGCGGCATCTGTTCCATGAGGATGCGGTTGCGCACTTCCTCGTCGAGGGCTGGCGGCACGTAGTTGTTTTGCGGCTTCTTCATGGTGGGCCCCGGGTATGGATTGGTCCTGGTCATGCGTTGAGAGATCCGATGGAATGCACGGGAGTAAGGGCGGGAATTTCGCCGTGCGAGATGACGACGATTTTGGGTAGAAATGGCTCCAGCAAACGGCGCAGATGGAAGCGCGTGTTGACCGAGCAGAGAATGACAGGAGTAGCGATATCGACGTTTTCGCCGACCAGCTTGCGCAAGGCTTCCAGCAGGCGGCGGACGAAGGTGGGTTGAAGAGCGAGCGAGCCGGAGGCGGGCATCTGCGGAGTGAAAGCCTGGTTGATCTCCTCCTCGATGCGGGGATCGAGGGTGACCACGCGCAGCGCGCCTTTTTCGTCGAGCAGAGGCTTGATGAGGGAGCGGCCGAGCGCCTGGCGGCAGGCTTCAACCAGCGCGACCGGGTTTTTGTTGATGACGGCGGCCTCGACCAGGGTTTCCAGGATGCTGCCGAGATCGCGGATGGAGACCTGCTCGCGCAGCAGTTGCTGGAGGACGCGCTGTACCTCGCCGAGGGTCATGAGCTTAGGCACAAGCTCGTCGAGGAGTTTGGGGTGGGAGTCATTGAGGCGCTCGACCAGGCGCTTGGTCTCGGAGCGGGTGAGCAACTCGTGGGCGTACTGGCGGATGACCTCCGAGATGTGTGTGGCCAGCACCGAGGTCTGATCGACGACCGAGTAACCGGCGGCGATGGCCTGCTCGCGCAGCGCTGGGGCGATCCAGCGGGCGGGCACGCCGAAGGCCGGTTCGCGGGTCTCGGTGCCGGGAAGGGTGGGCGGCTCGGCGCCGGAGCTGATGGCAAGGATGGAGTTGTCCGGCATCTCCCAGCGGGCGACTTCGACCCCGCGCAGAGAGATGACGTACTCGCGCGGCTTGAGGCGCAGGTTGTCGGTGATATGGACGCTGGGGATGATGAAGCCAAGCTGGCTGGCGAGGTGTTTGCGCAGGGCGCGGACGCGGGGCAGCAGCTTTCCGCCTTGGTTGGCATCGACGAGGGCGACCAGAGCATAGCCGACCTCAAGCGAGAGATCGTCGAGGGCGAGCAGGGCGTCGAGCGAGTCGGACTGAATGGTTCCGGGCTTGTTGGCGTTGTTGGCACCCTCGGCCGCTCCGGGGGCGGCTGAGGCTTTGGGGTCGGCGGCGGGGAGTTTTTGCAATCGCCACGCCATCGCGGCCAGCACGGTGGTCATGAGGAAGAAAGAGAACTTGGGCATTCCGGGAATCATGCCCATGGCGAACATGGCGGCTCCGGCGATCCAGAGCACGCGCGGCTGGGCGAAGAGTTGCTGGCCGAGATCTCCGCCGAGGGATTTGTTGGAGGAAGCGCGGGTGACCACCAGACCTCCGGCGATGGAGACCAGCAGGGACGGGATCATGGTGACCAAGCCGTCGCCGACGGTGAGCACGGTGTAGGTTTTGAGCGCGTCGCGGAAGGGGATGTCGAGCTGAAAGACTCCGATGAGGAAGCCGGCGACGATGTTGATGGCGGTGAGAAGGATGGTTGCCAAGGAATCGCGCTGGCTGAAGCGGGCGGCTCCGTCCATGGCGCCGTAGAACTCGGCTTCGCGGGCGACCCCCTCGCGGCGGGCGCGGGCCTGTTGCTCGTCGATGAGTCCGGCGTTGAGGTCGGCATCGATGGCCATCTGCTTGCCGGGCATGGCGTCGAGGGTGAAGCGGGCGGTGACCTCGGCGGTGCGGACCGCTCCGTGGCTGACGACCAGGAACTGAATCGCGATAAGGGCGATGAAGAGCACGAAGCCGACCACGTAATTGCCGCCGACGACGAACTGTCCGAAGGCCGCAATGACGTTGCCGGCGGCGGCGGTGCCTTCATTGCCGTGGAGCAGGATGCGGCGGGAACTGGCGAGATTGAGCGCAAGGCGGAAGAGAGTGAGCAGCAGCAGAAGGCTGGGAAAGACGGAGAACTGCACCGGACGAAGAATGTAAACCGCCGAGAGCAGGACGATGACCGAGGCGGTAATGCTCATGGCGAGCAGAAGGTCGAGGAGAAAGCTGGGCATGGGCACCAGCATCACGAAGACGATGGATACGGCGGCGGCTGGAACGATCCAGTCGAAGTTCGCGTTCTTGAGAAAGGAAGCGGGCTTGGTGGCTTCCTTAGTGGCGTTCTTGGTTGTCGCGGCCATCAGGAGTTCCTCCGGGCGGCCTGCTGGGCCTGTTGGGCGTTCATGCGAAAGACGTAGGCGAGGATTTCGGCGACGGCGGCGTAGAGCTTTTCCGGGATCGCCTGGCCGACTTCGACGGTGCGGTAGAGGCTCTGGGCGAGGGGCGGATTTTCGACGATGGGGATGCCATCCCAGCGCGCGATTTCCTTGATCTGCTGGGCGAGCAGGTTCTGTCCCTTGGCGACCACGGTGGGGGCGGCCATCTGATCGCCGTACTCGAGGGCGATGGCGAAGTGAGTGGGGTTGGTGATCACGACGGTGGCGCGCTTGGTGGCCTGCAACATGCGCTTGCGACGAGCCTGGCGCTGGAGGCGGCGAATGCGTCCGCGGGTGGCAGGATTGCCGTCGGTCTGCTTCATCTCGTCGCGGATCTCCTGCTTGCTCATGCGCAGACCGCTTTCGAATTTCTGGCGCATGGCGATGTAGTCCACGGCGGCCCAGGCCAGCAGAACCAGCGAGGATTTCCAGAAGACCTCGAAGGCGAGGTTGAAAATGTGAGCCGAGATCTGGCGTGGCGAGGCCCAGAGGCCAAGGCCCAGAGTGGGCCATTCGTGGCGGAAGATATCAATGGCGATGAAGATGATGGCCGAGCTGGGAACCAGGGCCTTGAGCACCTGGACGGGGGTTGTAATGCTGAAAATCTGGCCGATTTTCTTGGCCGGGTTGAGCTTGGCTACGTCGGGGGCAAGAAGCTTGGGCGCAAAGATGAATCCGCCCTGAACGACGGTGACCAGTACGGCAACCGCCCAGGCGGCGGCCAGTGGCTTCCAGGTCCAGTTGAAGAGCAGTTGCGCGGTCCAGGGAAACAAGGGAGTGGCGAGGGAGAGCTCATCGCGCACGGCGTGGTCGAGGACGGCACGGAAAAACTGACGCCAGAGAGTGAGGCCGGCGGGCTCCTGCGCCACCAGGACGAGGATGGCGGTGAGCATGGCGGCGGTGGCGGTGAGTTCGCGCGAGCGGACGACCTGGCCCTCTTCGCGAGCCTTATGGCGGCGATGCTCGGTTGCTTTCTCGGTCTTGTTGTCGTCGGCCACGGTTTAGCTTTCCTATTCCTAAGTCGTCAGGTGCAGGGTGTGCTCGCTCCAGCGAATTGCGTTGGCGAACTGGAGCGAGAAAAAGCGAGGCCATGCGGCCATCATCGCAATCGATACCAGCATTCCTGAAACCGATTTAACCGAGAGTCCGACAAAGAGCACGGGCAATTGCGGCGACGCTTTCCCGATAAAGGCCAATACAAAATCCGCGACCACGGTGGCGATGAGAGCGGGGGCTGCGATTTGCAATCCGAGAACCCAGATGGCGGAGGCGGTATGCAGGACGGTTTCGACGCGCCCGAGGGTGAGGACGGAGCGGCCGGCGGGCAGGTAGTAAAAGCTGGAGACGAGGGCGCGCAGAATCCAGTGATGCACGTCAAGGGCGAAGAAGATGAGCAACACGATGGTCTGATAGAAAATGGAAAGCACGGTGGAATCGGCCTGGGATTGCGGGTCCATCATGGTGGCAAGCGAGAAGCCCATCTGCATGCCGAGAATCTGTCCGGCGAATTGAGCGGCGTCGAAGATGAAATTGAGCAGCAGGCCGAGGATGACTCCGATGAGCAGCTCGTTGAGCGCAATGGCGGCAATGCCTAGGGGCGAGAGGTGCAACTGCGGCAGCGGCACCACCGGCCAGAGAAGCGCGATGCAGACCACGACAAAAGCAACCTTGGTGCGGGCGGGCACGGCGCTGTTGCTGAGGCCGGGGGCAAACAGTAGCAGGCCCGACAGCCGCAGCCCGACGAAGACGGCGGCGGCGAGGATGGTTTCGAGGCTGAGGGATTGACTCATTGCGGATTGGGTCATCGCAAGAGGGGCCGGAAATCGGAGAAGAGTTGGATGGTGAAGGCGGCGAGATGGCGCAGCATCCAGGGCAGCAGAAACATGGCGCTCAGAGCGGTGGCGAGCAATCGCGGAACGGTGGAAACCGTCTGGTCCTGAATGCTGGTGAGCACCTGGAGGATGTTGATGATCACACTGACGACGGTGGCGACGGCCAGCAGTGGCAGAGCGGCGAGGATGGCGTACTCAAGGGTGGTGCGTCCGAGTTGGATGACCTGTTCGAGAGGCATAAGAGTGTCACGCGAAGCTGCGCATCGTAATCCGAAACATCGTTATCCGAAACTACGCATCGTTATCCAAAACTACGCATCAGGGAGCCGACGAGAAGGTTCCATCCATCGACCATGACGAAGAGAAGAAGCTTGAGTGGAGTGGAGATCACGACCGGCGGCAACTGCATCATGCCGACCGAAGTCGTGATGGAGGCGACGACCATGTCAATGACCAGGAAGGGGAGAAATAACACCGCGCCGATCTGAAAGCCAGCCTTCAACTCGGAGAGGATGTAGGACGGAACGACGACGCGCATGGAGAGATCTTCCGGAGTCCTGGGGCGCGGTTCTTTGGCGAGTTCGAGGAAGAGCGCGACATCTTTCTGGCGGACGTAGTGGAGCATGAAGGTCTTGAGTGGGCGCGCGCCGATCTCGACGGCGACCAGGGGCGTGATGCGTCCGGCCTCAAGGGGGACGATGGCCTGCTGCTGAATGGCAACGCCGACCGGTTGCATGAGGAAAAACGTGAGCACTAGAGCCAGTCCGAGCAGGGTCTGGTTGGTGGGCGTGCTCTGGGTGCCGAGCGCCTGACGGAGAAAGTGAAAGACGATGAGCAGGCGTACGAACGGCGTCATGGAAAGCAAGAGCGCCGGGATGAGCGTGAGCAGCGTAAGCAGGACGACGATGGTCCAGGGAGCTTGCCCGCCGCTTAATCCGCCAGCCAGTCCCGCCAGCGGCGTGGCCAGACCGGGCTCGGGTAGTTCCGCGGGCAAGGGGCCGGCGAAGGCCGCCGTGGCCATCAGCAGGATCATCGTCATCAGCACCGGGCCGATCAACAAGCCGATCGAAGAGAGCAGACGCTTCATGCGCCTTCCTGTCCGGGGGCGTGCATGGCAACGGCCGTGGGGCGTGGCGGGTTGATCTCGGCCAGAAGGGAGATGGAGCCGGCGGCCCCACTGATGAGGAATTTCTGTTTGCCGACGCGAAGGATGGCGACAAAGCGCTTTTCGCCCAGTTGCTGAATTTCCACCAGATCGAGCTTGCGCCGCCGCCCGCGCCGCTTGAGCATCCGCTGACGGAGGCGCTGAATGGATTGGATGAAATGTCGGTAGAGACCTTCGAACCATGAAGGGCTGGGGGCGGTGGCAAGTTGCCGCGCCGCCGCCAACTGGCGGTCGAAGGCGAGCGGTTTACGCTGGGCCGGGCCCGGACTCTGGGCGATGGTTGCGAGGCTGTTTTGAGTGCGAATGTTTCTATTTTCGTGATTCTGTTTGCTCATGCGATTTGGGTCAGGCGCGCGGCCAGATGCTCGTCAATGACTTCGAATTCGGTCCAGCCGATCAGTTTTCCGTTGGCATGCAAAGGCACATCCGATCCCTGCAGCCAGCGCGTGCTGATGACGTCGTTGGGGGCAAGACGGAGGAGCGCGGAGACGGTAAAGCCGGGAATCGGAATCTCCATCGAAAGCTGGCAGGGAAGGAGGAGAAACGCACTCCAGTTGGCCGGTTTCTGCAAGGCCAGGGCAGTGCTGCCGGGGGTGAGTGCGATGGCGTTTTCTGCGGTTTGGTTCATGCGGCCTCCGGTGGCGAGCGGAACGGAATGCAAACGCCACACGGCAATGGGCAATTGGCTGGCCGAAGCGGGGCAAGGTTGGTGAAAATGCTCTCAGGAAGCGAGAGCGAGAGCAGGGTCAAAGAGCAGGGACAACGGCGAGAGTAAGGTCAAAGGTAAGAGCAAGGACAAAGGTAAGAGCAAGGACAAAGGTAAGAGCAAGGACAAAGGTAAGAGCAAGGACAAAGGTAAGAGCAAGGACAAAGGCCCCGCCCAGCAACGGAAGCTTGAACGGGGCACCCGGTCATCGATTTGGCGAACCCCCGTCAGCGCTGAGCGGCATTCGCGGTCGGCGCTGAAGACGCGGTCGCGAGTTGGAAGGCATTAACGAATCAAGTTGATGGTGTCCTGCGCAATCTGGTCGAAGGTGGTCACCGACTTGGCGTTGGCTTGGAAGCCGCGCTCGGCGATGATGAGGTTGGAAAATTCGGTGGACATGTCGACGTTGGAAAGTTCAAGCGCGCCGCCGGTCAGGGTGCCCAGGGAAGTGGTTCCCGGCGTGCCGATGGCGGCAGAGCCGGAGGCGATGGTGGCGGAGTAGTTGTTTTCGCCTTGCTTGGAGAGACCTTGAAGGTTGGCGAAGTTGGCGAGCGCGACCTGGCCGAGAACCTGGGTTCCATTGGTGAAGGTGCCGGTGATGGTGCCGTCGCCGCCGATTGAGAAGCCGGTCAGGGAGCCACTGGTGTTTCCGTTCTGGGTGGTGGATGTGGTGCTGCTGGCTCCGGCGACCTGGGTGATGAGGCCCGCCCCGCTTGCGCTTGCCAGGTTCCAGTTGAATGCCAGAGTGCTTGCGCCGTCGGACAGATCGGGGATGCTGAAGGCGATGGGAGTGGTGTCGGTGAGTTCTCCGCTGGCGTTGAAACTAAGGGTGCCGCTTTGTACGGTGGTGGTGGAGCCGGTGGAGCCGGTGATATCGCTGCTGGGGAGGGTGGCGGTGTAGGTCCAACCGCTGGCGGTGTCGGTGAAATCGACGTTGAGCACGTGCGAGGTGCCGAGCGAATCGTAGACCGTGACGCTGGTGTTATAGGTGGTTCCGACGGTGGCACCGGCGCTGAGATTGGCCTGAATCGAGAGGCTTGTGGTAGCAGTCGGCGGACTGGCCATGCCCATCGGCAGTTGAATGGGAGTGAGGCCGCCGCTGGTGTTTACCACTCCGTTGGCGGCCGGATAGCCCATGACCTGATAGCCGTCGCTGGTAATCAGATTGCCGCTGGCGTCCTGGGTGAAATCTCCGACGCGAGTGTAATAGGTGTTGCTGCCGTTCTGCACCACGAAGAATCCGTTGCCGGTGATGGCGACATCGGTATTGACGCCGGTGTCTTGCACGCTGCCGCCGCTGAAATTGGTGCCTATGGAAGCCACCGAGACTCCTGAACCGAGTTGGAGTTGATCGCCCGAGCCGTTGCTGCCGAGCAGTTGATAGAACAGATCCTGGAAGTTGACGGTGCTGTCCTTGTAAGCCGTGGTATTGAGGTTGGCAAGGTTATTGGAGATGGTGGCGAGGGCCGTGTCGCTGGCGTCCAGGCCGGAGAGTGGAATGGAAAAGTTCGGCATTAGTTGCCTCCCGGAACGTTTTGTGCCGTGGCGCTGCTGTTGCTGGTGGTGCTGCTGGTGGCGCTGGTCGGCGAAGTGGCTCCCTGCAGAATCGAATAAATGCCGGCCACATCGTTGAGTTGGTTGATCTGCACCATCTGGGTCACCATCGTGGTGGGGTCCATGGTCTGCGTCGGATCCTGCGATTGCAATTCGGTGGCCAGCAATTGCATGAACATCGAGGTGTAATCGGCGGCAGTCTCGGGTGTGCCGGCGGTAGTGGGGGTGGTCGAATCTTGGGCGGTTGCCGCTTGTACGGGGTAAATGCTCATGTCGTTTCGTTCTCCTTGTTCTTTGTTCTCCTGAAATTCGTATTTCTTGAACTTAGGCGTGGACGCTGATGCTGGAGTAATCCGGGAGCAAGCCGGCGGTGCTGGCTTCGACGGTGGAAACGGTGATTGCCGTGGCAGGGCTCGATGTGTCGCCAGCAGAGGATGGAGTGGAAGACGGGGGGCTCTGCTGGCGCTGCTGTCCGGCAGACTGGCCTTGGGTGTGGGAGGCGAAAGAGCCGAGAACCACATCGCGCGATTTGAGCGCCTGCTCCAGGCCGGTGCGGTCGGCGGCCAGTACCGGCAAGGCGTCATGACGGAAAGCGGTCAAATGCGCGGTGGTGACGTCATGGGCGGTGACGGCGCGCACTTCGACCTTGCCGAGTTCGGGAAGTTGGACGCTGATTTTGAGTTCGCTGTTGTTCTGGGTGACGCGAAGCTGGCCGGAATCCATGGTGCGCGGCGGCTCAGGAATCGCGTTGGACGGGAGCGGTGGCTGGTCGTGAGACGAGGCCGGAGCCGAAGCTGGAGCAGGCTGCGCGAAGACGGTGGATTGGTTCGCGGGTTGGGTCGCGGCGGCGGTAGCGGCGCTCCCCGTCGCTGCCGACAGCGATGCGGCCGCGGCTGGCAGTAACGAGGCCCCGGCTGGCAGTGAAGATGAGTGCGCGCTGAGGGCAGATGCGAGGCCGTCGCTGCCGTCGCGTTGGCTGATTGCGGGTGCGGCCGACGAGTGGTCTGGCTGCGACGCCGCCTGCGTTCCGGGGCGGGTTGCGCTCTGGCTGAACGAAGCGCCGACGCCGCTGCGGAGCACGGAATGGGAGATGGCGAAATTGCCAGCCACGAAGTTTTCCGGGGCAAGCGCAGGATGCGGGTTGAGAAACGGCTGGCTTGTCGTGAGCTCCGACGGCGCATCGTAGGAGGCGCTGTCGACAGTTGCGGCGTGATCGCCTGCGGCAGGGGAAACTGCGGCTTGCGGTTGTGCTTTGGGCTTGGCCGCAGGGTTTGGAAGCGCAGCGGGAACTGAGGGCGCCGGAGTTGCGGCGAGCGGAGCGGCGACGAAGTCTGCCGGTAGAGCAGAGAGTACGGTTGCGATTCCCTCCGGTGCCACGGATGTCAGCGCAGATGCAATGGGCGAGGGTGACGGCGTCTTGGCCGCAGGATCGGGTAAGGGTGCGATTGTCGCGGTGAGGCTGGCTGGGTTAAGTGGTGTCGGCTCAGGCTCGGATGGAAGCGCGGCGGGCGTATGGGAGGGAAGCTTCGCGGTCTGCGTGCTGGCGGATTGCTGGGGCTGCTGGCTTGCTCTAGATGCCAATACCGTGTCGTAGGGGCCGCTGGCGGCAGAGGCCGGGGATGACGTCTTGGCCGCAGGATCGGGTAAGGGTGCGATTGTCGCGGTGAGGCTGGCTGGGTTAAGTGGTGTCGGCTCAGGCTCGGATGGAAGCGCGGCGGGCGTATGGGAAGGAAGCTTCTCGGTCCCGGTGCTGGCGGATTGCTGGGGCTGCTGGCTTGCTCTAGATGCCAATACCGTGTCGTAGGGGCCGCTGGCGGCAGAGGCTGGGGACGGCGTTTTGGCCGCAGGATCGGGCGAGGATGCGATTGTCGCGGTAAGGCTGGCTGAGTTAAGTGATGTTGGCTCAGGCTCGGATGGCAGCGCGGTGGGCGGATGGGAGGGAAGCTTCGCGGTCTGCGTGCTGGCGGATTGCTGGGGCTGCTGGCTTGCTCTAGATGCCAATACCGTGTCGTAGGGGCCGCTG
>Ga0182030_10000072_pt1 | contig 141405 bp, 113 predicted proteins | sample 812S3MmetaG_FD_121299 | JGI IMG/M metagenome (GOLD analysis project Ga0182030, IMG submission 121299) | Permafrost microbial communities from Stordalen Mire, Sweden - 812S3M metaG (Illumina Assembly) | ecosystem: Environmental > Terrestrial > Soil > Wetlands > Permafrost | place: Sweden... | reverse complement strand
GACGAGCAAGACAACCAGCAGCTATCTGCTGACCGGCACCCGTGCGGTGCCCGCGCTAGCCGTGGCTGCGACCTCCGCCGGAACGGCAACGGTAACGGTTCCGACCGGCGTCTTGCACGCCACCTATTACCTTCTAGCCTGCGCCGACGATAGCGGCGCAGCCGCCGAAACCAACACGAGTAACAACTGCAAGGCCGCCAGCACGACCATCGTAGTCTCCGGCCCGGATCTGGTAGAAACCACGGTCAGCACGACGACCACTGCGGTTAATGTCGGCGGCAGCATCTCGGTCACCGACACGGCTGCGAACATCGGGCAGGTGGCATCCGCCGCCTCGGGCACCTATTACTACCTGTCTACGACGACCAGCAAGACAGCCAGCAGCTATCTGCTGACCGGCGGGCGTTCGGTGCCCGCGCTGGCCGTACCGCCCACCGGCAACACCTCCACCGGAACGGTAACCACCAGCGTTCCAGAGGGCGTCTTGCACGGCACCTATTACCTGGTGGCCTGCGAGAACGCCTTCGGCGGAGTCGTCGAGACCAATACGGCCAACAACTGTATGGCCGCCAGCACGACCATCGTGGTTTCCGGCGCCGACCTTGAGGAGACTGCGGTCAGCGCGCCACCGGCCTCGGTCAATATCGGCAGCAGCTTCTCGGTCACCGACACGGCGGCCAACCTCGGGCAGGTGTCGGCAGGCACATCCACCACCGGTTACTATTTGTCGACCACGACGACCAAAACAACCAGCAGCTATCTGTTGGGCACCCGTGCGGTGCCCGCCCTAGCCGCGCCGTCCACGGGGAATACCTCCACCGGAACGGTTACGGTGAGCGTGCCGTCCGGCGTAGCCAACGGCAGCTACCACCTGCTGGCCTGCGCCAACATCAACAATACGGTCGACGAAATCAACATTAACAACAACTGCATGGCCTCCAGCGCCGTCACAGTAGTCGGCACCGGGCTGCAAATCGCTGGAATCAGTCCGGTTGGCGGCACAGTAGGAATGTGGTACGCCTATCCAATGTCAGTCAGCGGCGGAAACGGAATCTACACCTGGAGCGTGAGTGCAGGTGCGCTGCCTCCAGGACTGGCGCTTTCGCCGAACAATATCACGGGTACGCCCACAGCCGGCGGAACCTACACCTTCACGGTCAAGGTGACTGATACCAGCGTGCCCCAAAAGACGGGGGTGGCCACCATGACCATCACCATCACCGCGCCTAGCTTAACTCTGACTCTGCCGAGCACCCTCAGCCTCCCGGCCGCAACCGTCGGCCAGCCCTACTCATCGGCCATCAACGCCTCCGGCACCATCACCGCCACCTCCTCCACTTATAACTACATCTGGACCGTGAACGGCGTTACTATCCCCACCAATGGGGTATCCGATAATCTGCCCGGCGGCCTATTCTTCACCAACACCGGCGGCTGGACGTTGTCGATTGGCGGAACCCCGAACATCGCCGGCCCAGTGACGTTTAGCGTTACCGTGACCGCGTGTACCCCTTCGGCGGGAGGGGGCTGCCAGCTAACAAGCATCACCGCCGGCCCGGTCAGCTATTCCATCACCGTGAACAGCCCGACGGCATTGTCTCTGCCGAACCCTCTCACTCTCCCGCCCGGAACCATTGGCCAGGGCTACTCGGGAGCCATCAACGCCATCGGCGGCGACCGGCTCAACTACACCTGGACCGTGAACGGCACGAGCGTCCCCGCCAACGGGATGTCGCTTACTCTGTCTGACGGCATCGCCTTCTCCAGCACCGGCGGCTACACGCTGTCGATTGGCGGAACCCCGAACGCGGCGGGAACCGAGACGTTTACCGCCGCCGTGAAAGACGTGGCTACCGGCGCAACCGCCGGTCCGGTCACCTATTCCATCACGACCAACGCGCCGGGCTCGCAGGTGAACGGCCAGATCTATTTGAACAACAACTGCGGCGGCAACTCGACTTTGCCTCCGATGACGGTATCCATCAACACCAGTCCCGTCCAGACCACTACCACCGACAGCAACGGGAGCTTCTCCTTCCAGAGCGTACCTAACGGGACGTACACGGTTACCCCGTCGATCGTGGGACCGAGTTCCGTCTTCTATCCCGCCAGCCAGAGCGTCACCGTGAATGGCGGCGGCAACGTCATCTTCGGCGCCACCCTGGGCTATACGATTTCCGGCACCGTGGACTACAGCGGCTCCAAGACCGGGCGGATCTATCTGGCGCTGAATAACAACTACTGCGGCGGCACCACCTCGGGCACCAGCATTTCCGCGAAGGGCTCTTTCACTATCCGCGGCGTGCCCCCAGGCACCTATACCTTGCAGGCATGGATGGACAATCTGGGCTACGGCGCCCCAAACGCCTCTAACCCAGCGGGCAGCACCTCCGGCCTTACGGTTTCCACCGCGAGCCTCACCGGCCTTGCCGTCACGCTGAACGATCCGGCAGCGGTCACGCTCAGCTCAGCTCCCACCCTGCAGCTTGTGAGCCCATACAACGCAGGAGCCTTTGTCCAATACAAAGCAATCCAAACCAGTGGTTCGAACAACAATGGCAATAGCGTGGAGCTGGCTACCTCCTACACCCTCGAATGGAGCACCAGTTCGACGTTCACTACAACCGCCGGAAGCAAGACCTTCGCGGCCACCGGCGCCAATGGCAACAACATTTGGTTCATCGATGGGCTTTCCGAAGGCAGCATCTACTACTTCCGCGCCCAGGGCGTGACGCCGACTTCGACCGGTCCCTGGTCCTCGTCGTACGGCCCGGTGACCATTACCTCGCCGGTCGAAGCCGATACTGTGCAGGGCTCGGTCACCTTTACCGGCACTCCCACCGGTCCTCTGTATGTAGGTTTCTACGATCAGAGCACGAACAATGTCTATGCGACGGCCGTTAAAGCCCCGGTGAGCCCGCAAGCCTTCACGATCGAGGTTCCCACCGGCTCCAACTACTGCTTCTTTGGGATTCTCGACCAGAACAATGACGGCATGATCGATGCGGGCGACATTCAAAATGCCGGCGGCAATTGCCCTACCACCGTCATCACGGCCAGCGTGACCGGCAAGAACCTGACGTTGCCCAGCGCTAACAGCACCGTCAGCCTGACAACACAACATCAACGCCAGACAAACTCGAACGGAACCAGTGATTATTACCAGCTCAACTTCAATGTCAATGGGCTGATTAAGCAGCCGGTCGCGGTAGCGCTGCTCTCGGGCCCCAACGCGGTTGTCCCCATGGACGTCGGCCAATGTACCAATTGTGGTGGCAGTAACGGCTCGTTCAGCTTCTGGCTCAGCCTCAACGCCACGCCGGCCGTCGGCGATGCCTATAGCCTTCAGGTCACTTACAGCGATGGAACCTCGGACACACTGACTGCCAAGGTGGGCACCGTACTCAGCGCCTTCGCCACCGCCATGTCGCCTGCGGGCTCCAGCGCGACGGTGACCAGCGTCACGCCTACGTTTACCTGGACCGATCCTGCCAGCCCCAGCAGTTACACCTATCAGTTCTCGCTGTGGGATAACAACGGCAACCAGATCTGGCAGATCCCCGGCAACAACTCCAAATCAAACGGCTTCTCCAGTTCCGTCACGTCCATTGTCTGGGGCACCGATCCGACCGGAGGAGGCAGCACGCCCTCGGTCGCCAGTCTGACCACCGGGGCGATGTACAACTGGCAGATTCAAGCCCAGGACGCCAACGGCAACTCCGCTCAGATGCAAGTCAGCTACCAGCCCGGCGGCGAGCTGCCCCTGACGCTGCCGTCCCCCAACCCCAGCACTCTGGGCCCGGCCATAGTCGGTCAAAGCTACGGCGGAATGATCAATGCGTCAGGCGGCAGCACCTGCTATGGCTGGACGGTGACAGGTCTGTCTGACAATTTGAATTGGGGCAGCACCTGCACCGCGCTGACCATCGGCGGGACGCCCTCCACCTCCGGGACGGTTACCTTTCAAGTCACGGTGATGGACAACCAAAGCCACAGCTACGGCCCGGTCACCTACACCATCAACGTCGCCGCACCCGCGCCGTTGAGCTTCAACACCACCCAGAGTCAGGTGCCCGTGGCCTTGTTAAACTCTCCGTATGACTTGTACCTGAGTGCCAGTGGCGGAGTTCCGCCGTACACTTTCACTACCGCATCCGGAACCGTGCCGCCGCCCCTCAGCTACCTCTCGACGTACAGCGGTTTAGTGGGCACGCCGACCACTGCCGGCTCTTACACCTTCGCGGTCAAGGTTACGGACAGTGCCTCGAATACGGCCACCAGCCCGTCGCTGACCGTCACCGTCGCCAGCGGACCCGCCCACCAGCACGACGCCTGGCTCAACGGGACTTACGTCTGCCAAGTCATGGGATTCTACGACAGCGATAGTACGTTCTGGTCTCTGCTGTCCAGCTTCCCCGCCACCGGCGTCAGCACTTACTCTGGTGGGGTTCTCGACAAGAACTCATCCGACAGCGGGCCGGTTAGCGGAACCCTGGCGGGAACCGTCAACATCGGCGCCGACAACACCGGCCTGATGACCTTCACCGTAACTCCAACCACCGGAAGCCCCAACACCTTCACCTACGCGGTGACGCTCAACAGCCTGGCGGCTGCGCCCGCCACCGAATTCCACGGGGTCGAGATCGACGACGTGGGCGCCTCGCCTTCCGGACAGCACAGTATGGCGAGCTGCTATCGGGCAACCACTACGGCGTTTGCGCTCAGCAGCATCAGCGGACACAGCTTTGCATTCAATATGGGAGGCGTCAGTGGAAGCGGCGCGCCCAAAGAGACGGTTGGGCAATTCGTCGCCGCCAGCGGCGGACTCATTACCAGCGGTGAGGCCGATAGCGGCAAGGGCTATGAAAACGTCCAGAGCGGCACGCTCAACGGCACCTACACCACGCCGAATGCAACCTCCGGGCGCTATACCATGGCGCTCACGCAAACCGTAAATGGCACGGTGAATGGCACGGCGGACTTCGTGAGCTACATCATCGACGCCAAGCGCCAGCTCATCCTGATGTTTGACGCCGGCGACGGACCCAGCTCCGGCAACGTGCGAACGCAGCAGCAAGCGTCGTACTCCAACGCCAATCTCAACGGCCCGTTCGTGATGTACTCCCACGGACATCAGCTCAACTCGTCTACTGACGCCGTGGATGGCTTCGAGTCGTTCCTGTTCCAGGGAAGTGGAAATGGAACGGCCGGCCTCACCATCAACCAGAGCTACTCTGATAATGTGAATACGCTCGGCCTCGCGGGCTCCTACGGGGTCGGTTGCTGTGACGGCCCGTATTCAATCGCGGTTGGAGCCAACGGACGCGCATTGTGGAATACCGGAGGCGACGGCGGAGCTGACAACCTCTACATGTACTTCTACGACAACAGCTCAGCGTTGATCATGGAAGCCGGGGGCACCAACCTGGGTTCCGCCTATATGGAAGCGCAGACGTTGCCAACCATCACCGATACGACCTTGGCAGGCAGCTACGAATGGGGCACACTGGCTCCTCTAGCCTCGTTCATCCAAGACGATATCGGTGAGTACACGCTCGGCAGCCTCACCAGCCTCACCGCCGCCGGCAGCTTCACGGGAACCAGCACTTCCGGGCAGCAGTATGAGTTCTCGTGGGATAGCCCATTCTCGAGCGCCACCTACGCCTGGAGTTCGACGGCTCAGGGCACGTTCCTCATCCCACCCAGCTCGCCGGTTCTGAGTTGTATTTACGTTACTGACACTCCGGCGCCGAAGTTCGTCTGCATCTCAAACACCTCAAGCAAAGCGGAGGTAGACATCGCGCAGCAGTAGCCAAGCAACGCAGAACTGGCAAGGCCCCGTCGCAACCGGCGGGGCCTTTTTCACAGCTTCGAAAAACATTAAGAGAAGTGGCAGGGGAGTGCCGAAAGTCACGTTCAAGAAGTCATCTTCAAGAAGTCGCTTTGATCCGTTCCAGCAATTCCCGCGACATCGCCGAGAATTCCTGCGACGCCTGCTCGTCGCCCATCTCATAAACAGGCTTCTGGAGCGAGACTGACTCCGGGACCGCCACGCGCTCCCGCAATTCCGTTTGCAGCACCAGCTTCTCAAACCGTGTTCGCAGATTCGCCAATAGATTGTCGCGATGGGTGGCTTTGCGCCCCACGCGAGAGATGATGATTCCGGCGTTGGTAATTTTGTGATCGAGGTTTTCGCACAACTCTTCCACGCGTGTGTTCAGCAACGTAATCCCCAGCATGGACAGGTAATCCGGGGGAACCGGCACCACGTAATGCGTGCTCATCGCCAGCGCGTTCTGGGTCGGTATCGTCAGGTTCGGCGGACAGTCGCACACAACCATGTCGTACTGGTCCAATACGGGCTTCAGAGCCTTCCTCAGCCTCAATTCCCGTCCGGCGGCACCGCCTAGGTCCAAATCCACCGAGAACAGACTGATGTGCGAAGGCACCAGGTCCACATTCTTGAAGACGCCCTTCTTAATAACGGTCTTCGCGTCGTTGTGGTTGGTCTCTCCTGCAATGCTCCGCACCCCGAGCAGGGAGGCGATGGTGCCGTACTGCTTCGCGTGCTCGACCCAGTCCTCGCCTCGAATGCAAGAGAAGGTCGCGTTGGTTTGCGGGTCGCAATCCACCAGCAGCGTGCGCATCCCTTCCCGGCCGCAATAGGCCGCAAAGTTGACCGAAATAGCCGTTTTTCCGACGCCGCCTTTTAGATTGACACATGCGAGTATGGTTGGCATTTGCACCTGCACTTGGAGTGATTGATGGCATTTCAGTCTAGCAGAGGAAGTGCTGCGCCGATACGCCGTTGACCAGCCCCCGGTGGTCTGCCTTCGCGCCGAACAAGGTTCCGGTAGTCCGCCGGTGCCACGATCCGCACCCGGCGATCCACAGTAAGCATTTCTTTTCGATGACCGCGCCAGTTATCGGGTCGAGTCATGTCTCGCCTGACTCGCCATCTGGAAGTGTCCGCCGCCGCCGCCCCGACAAAAAGGCGCTTGATCAGTTACACGGTGCTTGAGTAGTTACTGGGTGCTTGAGTAGTTACAAGGTGCCTGATTAGTTACTAGGCGGCGGCGTACGTTTCGCATCAAACAGCTCAAGACGCAATTCAGCCGGCCTGTCGTGGTCGAAAAAGCTTTCCAACCGGCGTGGTTACAGGGTTTGGTGCGCATTGATGCCGAGCGGTCATCACCAAACTACATAAAAAATCGCGAGCAATAGTTGTTATTCCGTCATCTTCGACGAGACCTCGGACGCAATCGCGCAGGCAATGTAATGAGGTCGAGGCGATGCGTGGAGTAGAAAGGAAGTTTCTAATTCGCATACCTGCCTTAGAAATATCTTGCGTCACTACCGATGGCCGTGTTACGTTTTCGCCCCGTATATACATTGGTCCGCGCACGAGCCTTATGGAGGCGGACGTCGTGTATGTTGGAGCGCAAGCATGGTGATCGAGTGGGTTGGCCATAACGGCCATTCCACGCCAGGGCGGGATGCAACGAAGCAAAATCGGACACCGATAATAAGACAGACTTATTTTCGTGCGGTAGTCGGCCTCGTTAGGGTTGACATGAAGCTGATTTTAGACCAATGTATTCAGCCAGCAACAAAGGTCGATTCAAAGTCTGTCTTCCTCCCAGGGAAGTGGGATAAGTAATGAATTGATCACTGTAATTTGCATGCTCATGTGGTGGGAGTCTAATCGCGAAACAGTACGGCAAATGTGTTTAGGAGGACAAATGACTAGACCTAGACGGTGCAGAACGTTCGCAGCAATCCTTGTGTTCTCGTTGCTCGGTTCCAGTTTACTCATGGGATCAGACACCGAACCGACAAAGAAGAAGAAGAAAGCGCATGAGGTCAAAGCCGCAGCTGCCGGTTGCTGCAGCACAGTAGAAGGACAATACAATCAGCTCCAACAGCAATTGAATGCGCAGCAAGCGCAGATCAAGGATCAGCAGGACAAGATCCAGAATCTTCAGCAGCAACTGCAGCAAGACAACACGCAACTGCAGCAAGAGTCGGGACAAACGCAACAGATGAAGGATGCGATCCGGCAGGCTGACCAGAAAGCGACTGCGGCTCAGGACGCCGCGGCTGCCGCAAACGCAAATGCGACCGAGGTAAAGACCGAGACCGTAACCATCTCGAAGAGCCTCCAGGAGAGCCAGAATCGTCTGGACAGACTGCTGAACCCCGAGAAGTATCTGCCCGTGCCCACCGTGGTTCAGGCCGTCTCCCCGGTCCGCGTCCTGCCCGTCGATCCCCCAAAGAGGGACGGTCTAGCCTCGGCCTTCAGGATCGGAGCAATCCGCGCAACGCCATACGGCTTCGTCAAAATGTCGGTCATCAACGATACCAGCGATCCTGATGGCGACGACTTTCCATTCATCGGTCTATTCCTGAACGCTGCCAGCGCCACCAACGTCGGCTCGGGCAAGGAGCCCGAATTCCACGTCAAGGCTCGTTCGACCCGCTTCGGCATGAACTTCGAATGGCCCGACATCTCGAAGAACTTGATCCTCACGGGTCGCGTCGAAGGAGACTTCGAAGGCGGATTCACCGAAGTCAACAACGCCGACGTTACCTCGATTCGCAACCCCCAGCCGAGACTCCGTATCGCCGTGGTGCGCTTGGACTATAAAGCCAGCGACCATACAGACGTCTACTTGAGGGCTGGACAGGACTGGGCCCTCTTCGGCTCCTCCGCTCTTCCCAACCTGACGGAACTCACCTTCCTCGGTGCGTTTTATGGCAGCATCTACAACCGCGCTCCGGAGTTCAACATCGGCTTGGTGCAGGATTTCGGGCACCATATCAAGTTCTCGCCTGAAGTTGGCGTCATTATGCCCGGCTCAGGCCAGATCTTGAAACTTGCCTCCTCTGGCGGCATTGGCTTGGCCGAACAAATCGGAGAAGGCGAGCGCGCAGGCGCCGACTCGGATCGTCCCGAAGTGCAAGGCAGAGCAGTCATCCAGTTCCAGCTCGACCCCGCTAAGGGCGTCGCTCCGGCACAGCTCATCGTGAGCGGATTTGAAGGCAAGCGCAGCGCGGCTGTCGCCGGCGGCCCCACGGGCACCGCCGAAACCACCGCCACTTCCATCACCGGTGCTGAAACCGCTGGCGAAGCAGCCGTCATTACTCGCGGTGGCTTTACCTCCTCCAGCTACATGTATGGCGTTCAGGCAGCCGTGCAATTGCCTACTCGCTTCGCTACCCTTACCGTCAGCGCCTATCGCGGTGGTGACATGCGCTGGTACCTCGGCGGTCAAGTCAACACCTTTGCAACCAACATCACCGGGCTCACCAATGTCACGGCCTTTACCACTACCGATGGCGGTCCTCTGGCTGCTGCCGGTTACACCGCCCTCGGAACCAACTCTTCTGGAGCCGTCGTCGTCGCACCCGAAAAGCCGATCCGCTCCTTTGGCGGATTTGCTGAACTCGGCCTTCCGCTCTCCCGCTGGTTCCACGCCAATCCAGCCGGTCATAATGCAGGCTGGCAGCTCATCCTGCACGCTGGCAAGGACCAGGTGGTGGACCGTGACCTGAATAACAAGAACCTTATCGGCGTGTTGTCACCGTTGCCACTGGCGATGGGCAAGATGGCGGCGGGAACCCTGAATTACAAGTTCAACCAGTGGTGCAGTTTCACCTTTGAGCAGTCGGTTTATGCTACCCGCATAGAGGACGGCGCAAAGGCCTACTTCATCTCGGGCAAACCCTCCAACGAATGGCAGGACCATCGCTCGGAACTCGGCCCGACCTTCACCTTCTAACAACAACCTCTAGCCTGGAATGGACGGATGCAGTTGCCGTCCATTCCAGCTTTTTGATATCGTTATCGCCAATGAATTTCGATTGGCTCGCGTCTCCTTAGAGATATCGGTACTATGCGCGAAACCAAGGGATGGGTGTTGCTGTGAAGCGAAACGTAGTCTGCTTTTTGTTCTTTCTTCTTCTGCCTGCTGCCCTGCTTGCAAACACCAACGCCGATTCAGATGACAATCAGGTTATGGTCACTGTACTTCGATCCGACACTCGGCCCTTGGTGGCGGGCTCCGCGATGCTTCAGGAAGGCTGCAACGGAGCTGATTATTCCGCCAGTTGCAGGCACTCCGCCGATCAGTTCGTGCAGAACATGATGGTGGTGCAAACCGAGGATGGGAAGAAGTTCACCATCGCGTGTACCATTGAGAGCAAATGGTCCAACTGCATTCCCTTGCCGGTGGGCGAATCCTTCCGGGCACGAATCGACAAGAACGGCATCTCCGTCGCATATATGGGCCCCAAGGGTCCACGCAAGCAGAAGTTCAGGGTGCTTCCAGAAGCCGCGTTTGACGCAATCGCAGTCAAACAGTGAGCGAACCCGCTCCACTCTTATAAGATTGAAACTTCTTGGGCGACTGGCAGCCAACCGGCTGTAAGTCGCCCAAAAGTCTTAGAACGGCACTCGGGCGGTCAGGATCAACCCGTCCTTATACTGGTGGTAGTGAGTAGCCGCAATTTGCTCGCCTGCTCCGAAGGTGAGGCCCACGCGATTATGAATTTTGATTCTTCCGATGACTAGCCCCGGCGTCAGAAATACCTGTTTCATACCATCGTGTTCGCCGCCCTCGTAGAAAGTTGAGTTAATTTCAAATTCAGGCCAGAAATAACGCGCCACATGGTATTGATTCGTGACGTTCCATGCTATCGCATGGCCGATGGTATTGTGGCCGGTGACGGGGTTGCCGGCGCCAAACGTGCTTTCTATATCGAACCTGCCCCAGCCCTTGCCGCCGGCGAGGTACGGTGTGACCACTGCCGACGCCGCTGCGTTACCGTAGACCCCGGTCGGTATGCTCCCCCCTAGAAAGAATGTCAGGATGTAGTTGCCGTGCTCTTCATTGCCCGAAAATAGGCGTACTTTGCCCAGAAAGCTGACATCGCCAAGCCCATCATGGGGCTTCGGAATATTAATATGGTCGAGGTATGGGGGAAGATTAAAAAGCAACTCAATACGGCGCTGTGGGATAATTTCCAATCCCTTGCCATTGTCGATGATCCAAAGCGGATCACCGCCGCCGCCTGGCCCACCTGCTTGCGCGTTCCGTTCCGCATCGAACCTGAACTCCTGTTCCAAGCGGGGGGTTACCGTCGCCACTGGAGTAACCCAGTGCGGCTGCTCCGATTGAGTGCGACTGCACATATCCAACCAACTCTTTACGAATCCGTCTCCCTGTTGAGCCGCGCAGGAACCCGCAGCCACGAAGAAAACCGTCAGGAACAAAAGCAGTGCCGGCAAAAGTTGCCTGGTTACCTTGACGCACTGCACACGCGATTCCATCAGCCGGAAACTACCAGAGTTGTGATGTCGTCCTTCGAGTGTATTCATTCCGCCTCCAATATGAGAGTCACTGCACTAAAGTAAACAAAGTGTACAATACATACGATTGCTATATCGAAAACTAGTCGAATATATGCTAATCGAAATATTTATCGCGGTTATGGCCTCAAGCAAAACAACGATTGACCATTGCCCGTGTCGGCTGTAGGATTTCGTCCGAATGCCGGGCAACGCAAAATCCGCTTCGAAGGCCGAAGAGCTGCTGCATCTTCCCGACGCGGCGTCCCAGCTAGGGATCAGCGTTCCTACCATCAAGCAGTGGATTTATAAGGAGAAGATTCGCAGCATCAAAACCACCGGCGGGCACCATCGCATTCCGCAGAGCGAGCTAGACCGGCTGCTCTTCAAGACTCAAGGCAAAACGGAGAAGGAGCGCAGCCAGCAAAAGCATCGCGTCAGCGGACGCAATCAACTCGTGGGGCGGATCGATTCACTGCGCATTAGCGGATTGATGGCGGAAGTAGTGATTTCGGTAGGTGGGCAGCAAATCACCTCGATCATCACCGCACGCTCGGCTCGCGAGATGCAGCTCAAGCCAGGACAGACGGCCGCTGCCCTCATCAAGTCCACAGAAGTCATGATTCTGCGTCTCTGACGCGAGAGCCCGCCGCTCCCACGCGGCAGGCGAGATGATAGGCCGCATCAAGCGCAGCGAGAACATTTGGTGCCGACTTCCCCTTGGTGTTGACTTCCCGAAGCAGCGCCCGACGGTTCGCCCAGGGTCGGGCGGGTTCTTTGCTCCCCGTTTCGGTAGATTTTCCGGCGGACGATTTCTTGTATCAACCAGGAACAAGTACGCTTAAACTCAACGATTGGCCCTTAATTGTCCCACTTGGAGTCCAGAGTCTAAATGGATGTGCAGAACAACTTGACTGAGCTGCGGGACAAGCGCGGCATTACTGTTGCCAAGTTGGCGGCGTCGGTTGGCGTCAGCCGTCAGACGATCTATGCCATAGAGTCAGGTAAGTACGTCCCTAATGCCATGGTTGTTCTGAAGCTGGCCGACGTTCTGGGCGTGGCGGTTGAGGAACTGTTCCGGCTGCAAAGCAGTTCGCCGCAGCCTGCGCGAGTGGAAGAGGTAGAGCTGCTGTCGAAGGACTGGACCGCGCGCGCGGGACAACCGGTGGCATTGTGCCGGGTGAACGGTCGTCTGATCGCAGCGCCTCCAGAGCCCGGTACGTGGAGCTTGCCGGAGGCCGACGGTGTTCTGATCAACTCGCGGGGAAGCGCGAAAGCATCTTCGAAGGCAAGCGTGGAGGTGCTCGGCGACAACTGGAAGTTCGATAATCGCGTGCTGATGGCAGGATGCGACCCCGGAGCTTCGGTGCTGGTACGCCATCTTCGACGGCAGGGCGTGGAAATGGTCGTGAGCTATCAGAACAGCTCTCGCTCGCTGGAACTGTTGAAGGAAGGCGTCATTCATATCGCGGGCACGCATATCCGGGCGGAAAAAACGGGAGAGTCCAACCTGCCCAAGATCCACAAGATGTTTGGCGAGGATGAGGTTGCGGTCTTCTCGTTCGCGCTATGGGAAGAGGGAATCGCGGTGGCGCCGGGCAATCCAAAAGAGATCCGAAGAATCGACGATTTCGTCCGCCCGGATATTCGGATTTCAAACCGGGAATTGGGGGCGGGAAGCCGCGTCCTATTGGATTCTTTGCTCGCGCGCGAAGGAATCACCGGCAACCTGGTGAGCGGGTACGACAAGATTGCGCTTGGGCATTTGCCCTCGGCGCGGCAGGTGCAAATGGGCCGGGCCGACTATTGCATGAACACCAGTGCTGCGGCTCGAGTGTTCGGACTGGATTTGGTCCCCCTCGTCAGCAAACGGTACGACCTGGTTCTCTACAAAAAGCATTTGCGATTGCCACAGATACAGGCGGTGCTTGAAACGCTTGCGCGCGCTTCCTTCCGGCATGAATTGGAGAGTCTTGGCGGCTATGACATGAAGACGGCAGGGGACCGCATACTGTGAGTCGCGCATAGTGGCGCGTTTTCGCCACCGCGCCAGAATCATTCCATCTCAACTGTAGAAAAGCGCAACTCACGAACCCCAACCCTCTGGGCCACCGCCGGAAGCCTCAACAGTACGGTAGAGAATGTCGCGTAAACACTACATTCTGCATGGAATGTTGCGTAACGTACTGTACGTACATGTCGCTCATAGTTGACACATGCTATCGAATCTTCTCTAATACAAACGACTGAGACTGGGATAAGTAGGCTGAGGGCGAATGCTTCCAGCCGCGGACTTTCCGGCAGTGCCGGAAAGTCCCGCATAGAGAGCTGGATTCTACGGCGGTTAGCTTACGGAAATCGCCACAGCACCAAACATCGCCGATTGATCTTCAACGGGTTCGACTGTGCAATCGTTTCACCACGCCTTGCGACGGTTTTTCGAGCCTTGGAGCTTCGATTGGAAGAAAGAAACGAGCCGAAGATGATGAAGAAACACCTGCTTTTCATTTTCCTATTCGCATCCATCTCGCTGACCGCGTTTGCGCAGACAACCCCGAGCACAGGTCAGATCACCGGAGTGGTGAAAGATCCGCATCAGGCCGTCGTTGCCGATACGCAGGTGATTCTTACCAATGTGCAAAGCAAGGTAAAAATCACGGCAATCACCAATGACCAAGGCATTTACAGTTTTTCGGCTCTGCAGCCGGGCGCCTATGTCGTCGAGATTGATGCCAAAGGCTTCACGCCGAGCGTGAGCCCCGAACTCAACCTCACCGCGGGCCAGACCGTCAACTCCGATTTTGCTCTCGCGCTGGCCGGACACCTGGAGACCGTGACTGTCTCCGCCGGCTCGGTCGAGAACGCATATCGCGTTGACAACGTGAAGCCCGGCAGTCCGTTCGGAAGCGTGCCTATCATCGACCTTCCCTACTCCGTCAATGTGATTTCGCGCCAACTGATTGACGACACCCAGTCGAGGAACTTCAAGGAAGCCGCCAAGTACCTGCCCTTGATCTCGTTCCGGGAGCAACAGGGACCGGAGATTCTGCGCCCCGAGAGCCGTGGTATGCAGGGGACCAATATGCAAAATGACCGCAAGGACGGAATGGGATTTGCGGTCACCACGCCCTCGGCGCTTGAGGAGTACGAGCAGCTCGAAGTCCTCAACGGCCTGGGTGGCCCGATGTATGGTCCCACCCAGCCCTCGGGCGTCTTCAACTTCGTCACCAAGCGCCCCACCGACGAGCAGTATCGCGAGGTAGAGCTCGACTACGAAGGCGAATCCGTCGGAACCGTTCACGCCGACCTGGGCGGCCGCGTGGGTCCGAACCAAATGTTTGGCTACCGCACCAATCTGGTGCTTGCCGATGGCGTCGGCTACGTGGACGATAGCCAGCTCCGGCGTCAGTTGGCCGCCGTGGCGCTCGATGTTCGCATAACCCCCCAAACTGTCGTCGAAGGCAACTTCAGCTACTACAACTTGTTTCAGCATGGATACCCCGGCTGGTTCACCTATGCGCCGGCCACGACTCCGCCCTCTGTACCCGGCTCCAAGAGCATTTTGTTGCCGGTTAACGCGCCCGATCCGACCCGCCGCGGTTACGGGCAGTCCTTTTCGGGCGTGGATATGAATAATCAGATCGGTGAAGTGCGCGTGAAGCACGAATTCAGCCGGAACTGGCACCTTGTGGTTGGAGTGTTGAATCAGATTGCCGATCGCGATATCAATACGGCTGTCAACCAGCTTACCGACAACAATGGAGACTACAAGACGTTTTTCGCAAACGCCTTCCAGTCGACGTTAGCTCCGCGTTTCCAAGTTAAGAGCGACTTGGCATACCTTACTGGCAAGTTTAAGACATGGAAGATTGGCCACGAAGTAGTGATTGGAAGCACCGGCTACAGGTTTGCCTCCTGGGCGCCCGTCGTCGCCCCCACCAACCTTTCTCTTGTTGCAACAGCCCTGTGTCCGGAAGGTGAGAAAACTTGCACTGGCGCAGCCTCGGCAAGCATCTCCCATCCTCTTATAGATGTGCCGCCTCCAGCCGGCGTTCCTTCGTTCGCCAACGGCCTCTACACTTCCAGCATCATCCATCAGCAGGGATTCAACCTCAGCGATACCATCACCCTCACCCGGCAGTGGCTCCTGAGAGTAGGCGCCAGCCAGGATTGGACCTGGGAAAACTTTTACTCGGCCCCCACCGCCAGCGCCGGTGTCGTCGGCGCCCCTGGAGACTTCACCAGCCAGGGCGTCAGCCCCACCGGAAGCATCATCTTCAAGCCTCGCATCAACATGACCATTTACGGGACCTATGCCATGAGCCTTCAGGCCCCTGACACGCCCGCGGTCAGCACCTTCAACGCGAGTGGCGTCTGCACAAGCGCAAACTGCGTTGTCAACAGCGCCAAGGCTCTTTCCCCCTATCACGACAAGGAAGGCGAGGTCGGCTACAAGCTGGTATTGCGCAAGATCAACTTCTCGACCGCTCTATTCCGCATCGAGCGCCCCTTCGCGAATACTGCCCCCGCTCCTGCTGGAGCCTGCGGCACTCTGAAAGCCAGCCAGACTTGCACCATCAACGAGATCGTTGGCTCTCAGCTCAACTACGGTGCGGAAGCCATGCTCTCTGGAAGGATCTTTGAGAGCCTGATGGTTACAGGCGGGATTACCGTGCTGGACCCGAAGCTTACGAACACGCCTTCTCCTTTGACAGACAACAAGACCTTTGTCGGCATCCCCGACTACAAGTCCAATATTCTTGCCGAGTATCGCCTGCCGGTACTGATCGGCACCTTCCTAATGTTTGACTGGCAGCACGTGGGGCGCCGCCCATCGACGACATCAACAGCACCTACACGCCCCAGTACAACACCTTTGATCTCGGCATCCGCTACACTGCCAAGGTCCTCGGAAAAATCGCCACCTGGCGCGTCACGGCCAACAACGTCTCAGATGTGCATTACTGGTCGACGATAAACCCGGGTAGTCTTATTGGAGCCAGCGCCGGTAGTTATCTCGGACACCTTGGAGAGCCGCGTCTGATCACCGCCTCCATGCGCTACGACTTCTAACCGAATTTTCAGACGCTGTGCCGCTTGCCGGCATAGCGTCTGAAGGTTTTTTACAATAAGAAACGTCGGGCTAATAAGAAACGTCGGGTTCCCACCTTCGCGCCGTGCGCTAAGGTGGGAACCAACAACCTCCACCTCGACAGCTTGTTGCAATCGGCGGGTGGCCCACATCCGCCTTCTTTTGGAGAATGTGGGCTTCGGACGAACTTCAGAATTCAGAAAGAGTCGCTATGCCGAGATCCATCCTGTCGCAACTTCGCGCCGCTGCATCGGCCTTCGTCCTGCTCACGCTCTCACTCATCTCAACGGCCGTGGGGCAGCCCCAGGCACAGACGCAGACTTGCGTGCCCCCCTCCGGCCAGCAACTCATCCTCTATCGTGCCGGCAGCCTCTCGCGCGCCTTTAAGCCACTGCTGGCGGCCTTCACCTGCCAGACCGGCGTTCAGGTGAAGGACAATGCCATGGGCAGCGTCGATGCCGGTCGCCAGATCACCGCCGGAGGCCAGCCCTGCGACCTCTACGCACCCGCCGATTATTCGGATATCGATCTGTTCATGAAGCCCGCCGGCTATGCGGATTTCAACATTGTCTTCGCGCAGGGCAAGATGGTGCTGGCGTATTCGGCAAGCGGTGTCGCCGAAAAGAAGTTGCCTCCCATCGCCGAAGCCAACAGCGTCCCATTCAATCCTCCCAACTCCATTCCCAAAGCCTCGGCAAACTGGTATCAGATCCTGACCATACCCGGAGTCGCTATCGGCGGCGGCAATCCGTTTCTCGATCCCGGCGCCTATCGCGCTTACATGATTTTTCAGCTCGCGCAGGATTACTACAAGGTGCCGAACCTTTACAACAATCTGATGGAGCACCTCGTGATTCCGGGTGCCGATCATTCTGTTCCAGCCGTTCCCGCACTCGGCAAGCGATTTGATTTTCAACTCATCTATGAGCACAGCGCCCAGGTCATGGCCGCCGCCAATCCGGACTTCCGCTACGTGGACCTGCCCGACGAGATCAACCTCTCCGATCCCGCCAGGAACTCCTATTACGCCCATTCCGTAGTGGTGTTGCCCGGCCTGGGGACTCCGCAAAGCGCCCAAACCATCGCCGTTCCGGGCACCCGGGTGGCATGGGGCATCACCTTACTCAAGGATGCTCCGAACCGGGAGAATGCCGTCAAGTTCCTTCAGCTATTGCTGAGCCCCACCGGAGCCACGATGCTGCGAGACAACGGTCCTGCGCCCATCGTCCCGGTCCTTGTCAGCCCAGAGGATTTCCATAAACTCCCCGAATCCCTGCGTCCCCTCGTCAAGACCATGGAAAAATAAAGCACGGCTTGCCCCTCGCGCGCGGGTAGAATTTCGTCGCGATGCGGGCGGCACAGAAAAAAGTTGAGCGCCGAACCTAACTTATAACCACCTGTCACCAGAAATTCACATTCGCGTAACCGTCCAGTAACACACCCAAACAGATACTCGGAAGTGGGAGTTCCACTTCCCTGGGCCACAGTGCGCGGTGCTGCACCGCCGCGCACTGTGTGGCTCGCGTCTTGAACTCAATCGGCCTGTCACTGCAAAACGGTGTGTGGACTTTAGCAAAGATGATTCAAGCATGGAACATTCCGCTGATTTTTGTTGCACTTGGCATGTCTCAATTGGCCGCCATGAAGTCTCGGGCGCTTTCGGGAATCTATTGTGATTACGCAAGAGTGTTGGCGGGGGCAAACGTTCACGAGTTTTTAACTTCCCCTTCCCAAGCCTTTCACCTTAAAATTAACCAGCTCTCAATATTAGGGAGTCCTGTGTCCTGGGAACGTTTTCTCCGGACCTGATCGGTTTCACACCTTGTCTCGCGTCCCGCAGCCCTTTTTTTCGGGGAGGCCGGGACAGCGCGAGTTTAGTCATACTTTGGAGTGACGAGAATATGAAGAACTTTCAAAAAGCGATAGCAGTTATCGCGCTATCCGGAATATGTCTGGCAGCGTCGGCGCCATCTGACGCTGATGTAGCCCCCAAGAAGAGCAAGAAACATCACGCCCAGAAAACAGAAGCCGCCGCTCCCGTCTGCGCAGCATGCGAAGACATCAAGCAGCTCAAGCAACAGATCCAGGCCCAGCAGGCCCAGATCGATCAGCTCAAGAACGCAAGCAACCCGGCTGAAGCTGACGCGCAGAAGGCCGCTGCTGCCGCTGCCGCCGCGCAGCAACAAGCCGCTGCCGCTGCCGCCGCCGCTGCCGATGCCAGCGCCAAGGCCAATGCCGCCCAGGGCGACGTTGCCGGCCTCAAGACCGAGGTAACCACTACCGAGCAGGAAGTCAAGAAGGAAGAGAAGAAAGTCGACTACCTGGAGCACCCGGCCACCATCGCCTACAAGGGCATTCGCATCACCCCGGGCGGCTTCATCGAACTGACGGGTCTTTACCGCAGCCACGCGACCCTCTCCGATCAGGCGACTCCGTTCAATGCCATTCCGCTCGGCCGCCAAGTCAGCGGTGGCTACAACGCGAATCTGTCTGAGTTCGGCATGACCGCACGCGACTCACGCATCACGCTGCGTGGCGATGCCGACGCCGGTACGACCAAGTTGGCGGCCTATTACGAAATGGACTTCTTCGGAGCCGCCCCGACCGCTAATCCGAACCAGACCTCGTCCTACACCCCGCGTATCCGTCAGGCATGGGGCCGTGCGAAGTTTGCAAATGGCTGGACGATCACCGGTGGTCAGATCTGGAACCTGATCACGCTCAACCGCAAGGGAACCGACGCGGATAACAGCAATCTGTGGATTCCGAACATCATCGAAGCTCAGTACTCGATCGGTTACGATTGGGGCCGCTTCGCCGAAGTGCGCGTCTCCAAGACCCTGGGCAAGGAATTCACCCTCGCGCTCGGAATCGCCAATCCGTCTTATCTCAACTCCGGCAACAATGCCGCAGTCTCAGGTTTGGCTGCGAACGGCAACGGCCTTTTGGGGAACAGCGTGGTGAGCACCTGCACCACCGCAGCACCCGTAGCGCCGTCGACGACTCCCGTGACGACCTGCACCAATACGCCGACGTACTCCACCAACCTGGCTCCGGATATGGTCGTCAAGTTGGCTTATGACAACCCGAAACTAGGCCACTACGAAGTCAAAGCCTTGGGTCGCTTCTTCCGCGACCGCGTTGTGCCTACCGCCACCTCGGCGGGCTGGAACAATACCGATCTCGGCGGCGGCGTAGGCGCGGGTGCAATCGTGCCAGTCGTATCCAAGAAGGTTGATTTCATTGCCCAGGGACTATGGGGCAAGGGCATCGCTCGCTACGAGGATGCCGGCGCCAGCTCGCCTGACTTCGTGGTTCGCGCTACCGACCACAATCTGCAGGCAGCCAAGAGCTTCAGTGCATTGGCTGGTTTTGAAACCCACCCGACGAAGAAGACCGAATTCGACGCGCTGTTTGGCGACGAGTATTACTACAGATCGACCTACGCCGACGGCGCTGCGATTGCTGGCTTCGGCACACCGACGGCCACCAACACCGGATGCGCCTTTGAAACGTTGGGCCAATATCAGGGTATCCACCCGACTGCGACTGCACTGCCGGCCTGCACTGGCAGCAACCGTAACCTGTGGAATGCCAAAGTTATCGGCTACTACGATCTTTACAGGGGACCGGTCGGCACACTGCGCTATGGCGCGGAAGCCGACTACGTCGAACGCAATACGTGGTCTGGTAATGGCGGATTGCCGGCTGGTTCAGCCGGAATTTCGCCCAAGGGCAACGACAAAATCGGTTTCCTCACGATGCGTTACATCTTCCCGTAAACACTTTCCCAGAGTTCCTCGGCTTGGAACGTGAGGAACTCTTTGCCAGCAAACAGATCCAGCGCGGACCGAATGGTTCGCGCTGGCTTTTTAGCTTTACTCGCAACAACCCTGCTGCCTATTTTGAGACAACTTCACTTTGCGACACCAGACTCCGAAAATCTGAGCGCGGGCCACAAAAAAGTAAAGCTCTCGATCATGGTCGCACTCCGATCTGAAAGTTCAAAGCAGCAATCGTAAGGTTATATTGTGCCCGGGCGCTGGCATTGCTGATGGCTGCTTGGGTCTGCTGGAGTTGAGCCTGACTTAATTCGACAATTGAGCTGAGTCCAAGGTCATAACGCGAACTGGCAAGGTCAAGCGCGGTATTCGACTCGGTTAGCAGTTGTGCAGTGACAGCTACCCGTTGCAGTGCGGTATTCGCATTAAGCCATGCAGTACGGACGTCGCGAGCTACCCGGTCACGAAGTGCGCGCGTCTGCTCTGAAGCCACTTGTGCCTGCTGTCTCGCCTCCGAGGCCTGCGCGCTGAAACGGAAGCCGTTGAAAATCGGAATGCTGAGATTTGCTCCAACCGCGCCATACCAGTCACTTGTAAAATATTGCGGACTGCCGACAGGAGTTTGGCCCACCACTCCAAGTGCGCTGATGGTCGGAAGCAACTGCTGATGCTGAGCCTTACTAAACTTTTGCGCAGCCTGTTCACTGTAAATCAATGATCGCAAATCAGGCCGGTTTGCTATTGCCAGCGCGATAAGATCACCTGAGTTCGGTGCTAACGGCGGCAGATTGTCAGAATCGTCGACAAGTTCATAGTCAATTTGCTTGTCAAAGCCCAGAACCTCGCTCAATGCTGCTTTCGCAGAGTCAAGATTATCTTGCGCATCCAGTTGTAGCAGTTGCGCCTGCGATAGATTGACCTGAGCGAAACTACGGTCCAGATCGGAGCGTAGTTTCGAAGCGGTAAGCGCGCTGATCTGGTCCGTCAATGTCTGTCTTGCTGCGACTGTCTGTACCGCAACCTTGAGAGTTTCCTGAGCTTCGATGGTCTGGTAAAACACCTGATCGGCTGCCAGCACGATATCATCGCGGCTGGCTTCTGTGTCGGCCGCGCGAGCTTTCTCCTGAAGCTTCGCTGAGGCGATGAGATTGGCTGTGCGTCCGAAGTCGGTGATCAACTGGTGTAGTTCCACTCCTTCTCCAGCGTGGCTAAATAGTGCGGAGGAAGTCAGGGAACCACTGGAAACTCTGCCGTCATTTTTGGCGCCTACAACGGTCATATTGCCGGTTAGGTTTGGCAGTTCATCGGCGCGTCTCTCACGCACAACCTGGTGCTGAACTTTGGCCACCAACTGACTGATATGGATGGCGGGGTTGTTGACGAGAGCGATTTGCTCCGCCTGCTGACGCGTCAGAACATGAGTCTCCCCTGTGCCGGCAGGAGCCGATGTTGATATGCCCGTCTGTGTGTCTGCCTGCGGATTCTTCGCCAAGGGTTCATCCGGTAAACCGGACGCGTTGGCTTTGGAGTGCAGTGCGAAGCAGAATAAGGCCAGTGTAAGCAGTGAGAGGTTGAGGGTGGCTCTTGATCTCATAGTGATTCCTCCTGCGCAGCCGCCGAAAGTTTTCCTACGTAGTATTGGCCCGCTCTGCGTTCTTCCTTACGATGAATCAGCAGATACGCAGTTGGCACCAGAAACACGGTGACCAGTCCTGAGACGGTAAGTCCGCCCAGAATGGCGCGGGCCAGTGGCGCGTATTGTTCGCTTCCGGGCTCAAGAGCCAGCGCCATCGGAATCAGCCCAAGAATAGTGGCCATCGTGGTCATCAGAATTGGCCGCAGACGTACTCTACAGGCCTCTGCTAGAGCAAGTTTCAGCTCCATGCCGTTTTTCCTAAGTGTACCGACAAACTCCACGATTAAGATGCTGTCAGATACGGCGATGCCCGTCATCATGACGACACCCATCAGTGACATTACATTGAGTGTCGTGCCGGTCAGCAGCAGAAATATCAGTACGCCTGATAGTCCTGGTGGAACGGCCAGCAGAATGACAAACGGGTCGGAGAAAGATGCGAACTGCGCCATCAGGATCAGGTAAACCAGAACCACCGCCAGAATAAGTCCGATGCCGAAGCTGGAAAAAGACTCATTCATGTCTTGAACAGCTCCGCGAACTTTAACCGTAACTCCATCCGGTTTTTGGATCTGTCCAACGATTGATTCGACCTCGCGAGCAACCGGATCTAAGTCCTCTTTCTTCGGCATCACATAGATGTCAAACACCCGACGCAGTTGGTAGTGATCCACTTCTGTCGGCGTATCGATTCGCTTGATGTCCGCGACCGACTCGAGCGGCGTTGTGTTCGCATTGTTAGCCGAGCGCAACGGAATCTGTTTGAAGTCGGTCAGCGTCTGAATTTGTGATTCCGGATATTGCACGGTCAGCATGTAGCTGTTGCCGCTCTTTGGATCAACCCAAAAGCTGGGTGCGATCATGCCATCGGAGGTCAGCGCGGTAATAACATTATCCACCACATTCTTTGGTGAGATACCAAGCAACCCAGCGCGCTCGCGATTGATGTTCAATTCAAGCCCAGGATAGTCTAAATCCTGGGGAATCAGCACGTCATTCACGGAGTCGAGCCGTTTCACTTTCGCGGCTGTTGCCTTAGCGATCGCATAGGCCTGCTGAAGGTCATTTCCGCTAATTTGAATGTCAATCGGAGCAGGCTTACCCTGATTAACGACGGAGTCAACCAACCCTCCCGCCTGAAGGTACGTCGAGACATCCGGGAAGTCCGCGGCTAGCTTCTCGCGAACCTTTTGCATGTAGGTATAACTTCCCGTCTTGTGTTCTTCTTTCAGGCTAACCTGGATGAACGCGGTATGCATGCCAGAGTTCGACGTATAGATAGCAGAAAGATCCGGAGTAATGCCAATATTTGAGACGATCATGTTCATATCGTCCGGAGCGACGACGCTGCGAATATCCTGCTCCATTTTGGCAATGTAATCGTCGGTGACCTCAATGCGCGTTCCCGCTGGCACCTTCACGTTGACGACGAATTGGCCGGGGTCGGTACGCGGAAAGAATGATTTGCCGAGTAACGGATAGAGGGCAAAACTGCAAACCACGAACAAACTGAAGGCCACAACCACAACCACCGGACGCGCCAGGCACTTTGCAATCGCCTTGTCGTACTTGTCTTGCAGAAGACGAAACCCTGCATTGAATCGCTCGATGATCTTTCGGAAAACTTGAATTCTGCTTGGCTTGATAGTTCCAGACTCTAAATCTTCCTCTATCTCAACTGCTATCTCCACCGCGCCCTCAGGAGGAACGTGGTGTAGATGCTCTGGGCCCAGCGTGATGAACTTTGCGCAAAACAACGGCACTACCGTCATCGCTACCAGATATGACGCAAACAGCGCGAGCACAACAGCAAGCGCCAATCCGGTGAACAGGTATTTACTCACTCCGAAAAGTAGTACAACCGGGAAGAAGACGATGCAGGTGCTGATGGTCGCGGACAGCACGGCCAACTGCACCTCTTTGCCGCCACGTTCTGCTGCAATGGCAGGCGCCTCGCCCATTTCCATATGACGAAAGATATTTTCCAGTACAACGACTGAGTTATCGATCAGTCGGGATAGCGCCAGCGCCAGACCACCTAGCGCCATGGTATTAATCGAACTGCCGCCAAGATTCAAACCTAAAAATGTCGCCAGACACGAGATGGGGATCGACAGCAGGACCGCAATCGTCGCCCGTACATTGCCCAGAAAAAGCAGAATCATCAATGCCGTCAGGCAGAGCCCGATTGTTCCTTCGTTGATGACATTCTTTACTGCAAGCTTGACGAAGCTGGATTGGTCAAAGACGACGTCTGTCTTTAAGACCTTTGGAACGTCAAGCAGATTAGCAACCGCCTTTTTCACTCCATTCACAATGGTGATGGTGTTCGAGTTGCCGCCTTGTTTCAACACGGGGATATAAACAGAGTGCTGGCCATCCACGCGGACGATGTTGGTTTGGAGTTGTCCGCCGTCTTTCGCCTGCCCAATATCGGCCACCATTACCGAAGACTTACCCACGGTCTTCAACGGTAAGTCATTGATCTCATCCACCAGCGGCACCTGGCTATTGGCATAGATGTTGTAATCCTTCTTGCCAATGCGCACATCGCCTGCCGGAAGAATCAAGTTGGACTGATTAAGCGAATCAACCACGTCCATCACGCTCATCTGGTGGGCTTCCAACTTGAGCGGGTCGACGTAAACCATGATCTGCCGATAACGTCCGCCGTAGGGTTGCGGCACAGACGCGCCGGGAACGTTTGCCACCTGATTGCGAACACTGAACTGAGCGAGGTCTTTTAGCTGCGTCTCATTCAGCCCTTGGCCCTTGAGCGTAATCAGACAAACAGGCAGGTTAGCGGCATCGAACTTCAGCACTACCGGCGGAAGGGTTCCCGGTGGCAGCCGCCGTAAGTTTGCCATCGCGAGATTAGCAATACTGCTGACTGCCGCGTTGCCATCTGTCCCAGGCTGGAAAAAGATTTTGATCAGGCTGACGCCAGGCAGAGAACGCGACTCAATATGATCGATTCCACTGCCTAACGTAAAGAAGCGCTCATAGCTGTTCGTGATATCCGATTCGATCTGCTGTGGTGGCATGCCGGCATAGAACGTGGCTACGACAACTACCGGCATGTTGACCTCCGGAAACAGATCGACTGGCATGCGCACAATTGTCGTGATGCCCACCACGATGATAGACAAACACATCATGAGAACGAAGAACGGATACTTGATCGCAAAAGAGGACATTACTGGTTATCCTCCTGTTGCGGCATCGAAATCGTCATCTGCTTAGGTAGAACCTGTTGTCCTATCTGATAGTTCGCCTGTCCTGATACGATGACCGACTGTTGGTCGCTCAACCCGCTGAGAACGGCGATGCGATCTGCGCCATGAATGCCAAGAGTAACAGGCGTTTTTTCGACCTTGTTATTCGTGTTGACGGTTAGGACGTATGACTGTCCTTCACTGTTCATGACCGCGGATTCCGGAACTGCAAGCACATTGTTTTGCTGTTGAAGAACAATGGAGGTTTCCGCGAACATTCCTGTGCTTAGAGTCTGGTCTGAATTCGGAACATCGACCTCAACAAGCATAGTCCGTGTCGAGGCATCCAACTCGCGGGTAAATCGCACAATCTTTCCAGTGAAAGACTTACCTGTGGCTTGGACTTTGACTTGAACTTCTCCACCCACTTGAATGTAAGGAACGTCCTTCTCCGGTACCGGCATGCGCAAACGCAGCAGGTCGTTTTGCGCTACCTTCACTACCGGTATCGATTGCGCGCTCGACGAGGTGCCTGCTTGAATCAGCGAACCCACGTCCGCGTAACGCATCGTGACTACACCGTTGAAGGGAGCGGTCACGACCGAGTATCCCTGCATTGCCATCATGCGCTGGCTGTCGGCGCGTGAGACGTCGAGTTGCTCTTTTGCCGCGTTCAATGCGGACTTGGCGACGTTGACTTTGGCCTGTGCGTCCAAATCCTTCGCAAGAGAATCATCCAGTTCTTGCTCGGCAATCAGGCCTGGGCGCTTTTTCGCCACCTCCGCAAGACGCGTCTTGCCTGCATGGATGGCAGTGTAGTTTGCCTCAACAAGTTCGACTTGGTTTTGGGCTCTCTCAATTTCAGCTTGGTTGTGTCGAATCGTAGCCTGCGATGCAGTAACCTGCGCGTTCAACTCAGGGACTTCCAGCGTTGCAATGACCTCTCCGCTATGCACGTGGTCGCCGATATCTACGTTAATGCGGCGAATGTAACCGGAGACTTTCGCGTGCAGTTCAACCTCTTGATAAGGCTGAAACTGGCCCGCCACGGTAAGCGTGCTCGCCAGATTGCCGCGAGTCGCAGGCGTGACCAGAGCGGTTGGTATCGGCGCGGAAGGGGGTTGCGTTTTTTTGCTTCCGACGAAGACTAAAGCCGAGAGCGCGAGCAAAGACGCGGCGCCAAGAATGATCGTCGCAGATCGCATGGACGTGAACATGTTGCAATTACCTCTAAAATATCTGTTCCGTAAGGGGCGAGGGTGCCTCCCACAAGCAAGCACGAATGCGGCAACGCAAAAGTGCTAGACAACCATGTGCTTCGAAAGGAGGAGCTTACTGAGCGAGGGTCAGCGCTGGAGGGGGGCGAAAGTAAAAAAAACTGGAAACGCAATCGCAAGTAGGTCGCGAGTTCTGGGAAGCTGATGCTTTAGCGCGAACCAACTGCATAGGCGGAGTGCCCGGGCAAGCAGTAGCGATCAGAAAGGTCAGAAAAAGCAGCGGCGATGACCGCAGTACTTGTGGAACAGGCTGCGCAGTAGTTCGAAGGATCGTAGTGATTCGAAGCGAGTCCGGGCGCTCATTGGGCGATAGCAGCTTTGCTTGTGCAATCGATCGAGACGGACTACCAGGCGGATCGTAGAGCGACAGTTTATACCGCACCCCCCACACAAATATCCCCATGACAATCAAAAGCAACGGAATCAATGTTGTACGGGATACGCGGCGAGCTGCGGTTCTAGAGGTCATCGCAAGGGTCGAAAATGAGCCATTCAAGTGTGCCGGTCCGGAGACAACCTTTTTCATCACACTTCCATTTACAGTACTAATAGGTTAACCCAGAAGTGGAATCAATGTCGTAGGTATTTTGCCTGAGTTTCGACCGTAACACTTCCGCGTTGGCCAAACTCTCAAAAGGCCCTCGCCGAGGAGCGAGGGCCCTTTACGTCAGTCGACAATGCGGCGGAATGGTTTTACTTCATATCCGGCTCAGTCGTCTCCGGGGACGGCTGTGAGTTGCTTGGGTTCTTACGCGGCGTATTTGCGCCCTTGGGCGTCGTGCTGCCATCTGGAGCTACCGTGTCGCCATACTGGTCCCTGGTGTCTCCCGGAGGCGTGGGACTTGTTGCTTGCGTGTTTGGCGTCTCCGAGGTGCTCGCACCCATGCTGGACGGTTGCGAGTCGCTATGGCTTGCACCCGGCGTATTTGCGCCTCTAGGCGTGGTGCTGCCGTCTGGAGCTACCGTATCCCCGTACTTGTCCCGGGTGTCTCCCGGAGGCGTGGGACTTGTTCCTTGCGTGTTTTGCTGCGCCATCGCGAAGCTGCACGACAGCAGCGCGATGGATGCTACATAGATGAACTTCTTCATTCTGATCCTCCCTGCAGTATTATTCCAGACTCGCTGATGCTTAGAGTTAGGGACTTAGAGTTAGAGAAGCGCTCTCGGCCATAGGTTGCCATGGAAGTCTGGTGCGCCTTACTGAGCCTGAAGCGAATCTCCTTCGCCCTATCCTCGTTCGCGCTACTACGTTAAACTTTCTCTTTCCTTCTCCGGAGAACTCTGAATGCTGCGTCGCCTGCTCCTTGCCATTATCCTGCTCGCCTCGTTCTCCGCCGTCGCCCAGAGGCGACCCTTCACCTTCGAAGACATGATGAATCTCAAGCGTGTCGGCGACTTCACCATCTCTCCTGATGGGCGCTGGGTTGCCTTCGCCGCCGTCGATGTCTCGCTCGCCGATAACACCAAGCAGTCGCATCTATGGCTCGTTCCTTTCGCTGGCGGCCAACCCCGCCGCCTCACCGAGTCCGGCCAGGGAACCGAAGACCACCTCCGCTTTTCGCCCGATGGCAAGCAGGTTCTCTTCACCGCCGTCCGCAACGGAGCCTCGCAGCTTTACGTGCAGCGCTTCCACCCGGAGACCGGAACCCTCCTCAGTGCCCCGCGCCAACTCACCACCATCTCCACCGGGGCCGATGGCGGCATCTGGTCGCCCGACGGCAAGCAGATCCTCTTTCTCTCCGCCGTCTGGCCTCACTGCCACGACGACGCCTGCAACAAAGCCAAGGATGATGCCGCCGAAAAATCCCCGGTCAAGGCCAAGGTCTTCGACCAGTTGCTCTACCGCCATTGGAACGCCTATGACAGCGGCAAGCGCTCGCATCTCTTCCTCATCGGCGCCGCCTGCGCTGGCCCTCAACCCTGCGCCGCCCGCGACCTCACTCCCGGCAAACACGATGTGCCGCCCTTTTCCCTCGGCGGACAGGACCAGTACCAGTTCTCTCCCGACGGCCGCGAGATCGCCTTCACCAGCAACCTCGACGAGGTACAGGCAACATCGACCAATAGCGATGTATTCACCCTTTCCCTCGTCGCGCCCGATGCTCGCCCCGTCAATCGCACCGCCGCCAATCACGGCTCGGACTCCACGCCTCTCTACTCGCCCGACGGCCGCTATCTCGCCATCCGCTCCCAGTTCCGCGCCGGCTATGAGAGCGACCGCTTCCGCCTCCAGTTGATTGAGCGCAGAACCGGCAAAATCACCAACCTCACCGAGAACTTTGACCGTTGGGTTGACTCCGTCTCCTGGGCCCCGGACTCCTCCACCCTCTACTTCACCGCCGAGGACGCCGGAGAAAATCCGATCTACAGCATCGAAGTTCCTGGCGGCCAGCCCAAGGAGGTCGTGCGCGGCTACAATGACGCCCCCACCCCCACCCCGGACGGCAAATCCCTGCTCTTTGCCCGCAGCTCCGTGCGCTTTCCCACCGAGCTGTTCACCATCTCCGCCTCGGTTGGAAATCCTTTACCTCCTCCGCCCCCCAGTGCCGGAAAGCACCATCCCAGCACCCCCCGCGTCGCGTATTCAGAGAAGGACGACGCCCTCGCTCCAGCCGCCGAAGCACGCCAGCTCACCCATCTCAACGATGCCCTCCTGGCCCAGATCCAGATGCAGCCCATCGAGTGGTTCTGGTTCACCGGCGCCGAGAAAAAGCAGGTGCAAGGCTTTATCATCAAGCCGCCCGGCTTCGACCCCGCCAGCAAGTATCCCGTCAAGTTCCTCATCCACGGCGGCCCGCAGGGAGCATGGGCAGACGATTGGAGCTTCCGCTGGAATCCCAATCTCTTCGCCGCCTCCGGCTACGTCGTCGTCATGATCAATCCCCGTGGCTCCACCGGCTACGGTCAGCAGTTCATCGATGAAATCAACGGAGACTGGGGCGGACGTCCCTTTACCGACCTCATGCTCGGCCTCGACTACGCCGAGCACGAATACGGCTTCATCGACCCCCAGCGCGAATGCGCCCTCGGGGCCAGTTATGGCGGTTACATGGCCAACTGGATTCTCGGCCACAGCGACCGCTTCAAGTGCCTCGTCTCCCACGACGGAATGTTCAGTACCGAAAGCGCCTACGGCACCACCGAGGAACTATGGTTCAACGAGTGGGAGTTCAAGGGAACCCCGTGGTCCAATCGTGAGCTCTATCGCCGCTGGTCGCCCGCCCTGGCCGCGCCCAACTTCAAAACTCCAACCCTGGTCATCCACGGCCAGCTCGACTACCGCCTCGACGTCAGCGAAGGCTTCCAGCTCTTCACCACCCTGCAGCGTCTCAAGGTTCCCAGCCGCATGCTCTACTTTTCCGATGAGGGACACTGGGTTCTCAAACCGCGAAACTCGCAGCTCTGGTACAAGACCGTAACCGATTGGGTCGACTGGTACATCGGAACCCCCGGCAAGCATCCCTACGACGCCCCACCCCCCGACGAGTAAGAAACGTCAGGCAGTACAGAACGCCAGGTATTAGAGAACCTCAGGTGGTAAAAAGCGTCCGAGCCGTAGAAGATGCCGAGTGCCCTAGCTGCGCGCCGACGCTTTTTCGGCGATCACCTTTCGGGTGGCCCATTCAAGCCTTTTTGGGGCTTGAATGGGGTTTTGTGTGTGGCGGCAGTTCCATTGTCGCTAATTGCTAGCCGTTCCGCTCAACGCGATGCTTTGCGGCGAGCCGGTGGCGTTGTCGGTCAGGATGATGGCTCCCGTCAGTGCTCCACCGACCGTCGGAACGAAGCGCACAGCGATCCAGCAACTTGCACCCGCTGCGATGCCGGCACCGCAGCTGTTCGAACTGACAAACGATGTGGCATCTGCTCCGGTCAGTTTGATGCTGGCGAAATAGACCGTAGCAGTGCTGGTATTGGTCACGGTCACATCTCGTACCACGGAGGATTCGCCGACCGGCTCGAAGCCGATCGACAGGCTCTGGGCCGAGAGCGAGATCGACGCAGCAGGGGCAATGATCCCCGTTCCTTTCAGCGTAATGCTTTGCGGGGAATCGCTAGCATTGTCGGTCAGGGTGATTGCTGCCGTCAGTGCTCCACCGACCGTCGGAACGAAGCGCACAGCGATCCAGCAACTTGCGCGCGCTGCGACGCCGGCGCCGCAGTCGTTCGAGCTGACAAACGACGTGGTATTTGCACCCGTCAGCTTAATGCTTTTGATCGGAAGCGTCGCACCGCTGAGGTTGGTCAAGGTCACATCCGTCACGCCACTCGACTCCCCGACCGGCTCGCTGCCGAATGACAAGCTATTGGCCGAGAGCGCCACAGGCGACGCCAAGCCCGTTCCCGCCAGCGAAATCAACTGCGGCGAACCAATGGCATTGTCTGTGATGGTGACCGATGCGTTGAGTGCGCCAAGAGCCTGCGGCGCAAATTGCACAGTGATGGTGCACGACGCGCCGGCCGCTATGCCGGTACCGCAATTGTTCGAGGCCGAAAACGACGCAGCATTCGTGCCCGTCACCTGAATACTGCTGACGGCAAGCGTCGTGTTCCCGGTATTGGTCAACGTCACGTTCTGCGACCCGGTGGAACTTCCGACTAGCCAGCCGCCGAACGGCAAGCTGGTAGCCGAAGGCGACACCAGCGGCGTGGGCGCGACTAGCGGGGTCGTCCCAACGCTGGTGCCATAGTTGTTGTCACCGGGATAGCTTGCCTCGACCTGGTGCGTGCCTGTATTCAAAGGAAGCGCGATGCCACTCACCGTCGCCGTCGCCGTCTGCGTCAACTGCGTCAGTAGCGCCGTGACCGTGCCCTCATCGTTCGCCGTGGCTAGGTCTGAGATGCCATCCCCGTTGAAGTCCCCCACCGCGACGGAAATGGAACGCCATCCCGTCGCCGGGCTCGCCTCGGTCGCCGTAAACGTTCCATCCCCATTGCCCAGCAGAACTGTCACTGTGTCGTCATCGTTCGCGACCGCCAGGTCCGCCTTGCCGTCCCCGTTGAAGTCACCCACCGCGATGGAACTAGGAATTATGCCCGCCTCCGGGCTCGCCGCCGTTGCGGTGAACGTTCCGTTCCCATTACCCAGCAGAACCGTCACTGTGCCGTCTTCGTTCGCGACCGCCAGATCCGCTTTGCCGTCCCCGTTGAAGTCCCCCACCGCGATGGATTGGGGATCGGAGCCCGTGGCCGGGCTCGCCGCCGCGGCCGTGAACGTCCCATCCCCGTTGCCCAACAGAATCGTCACCGTATTGTTGCCAACGCCGACGGCCAGGTCCGCCTTGCCGTCGGCGTTGAAGTCCCCCACCGCCACGGACGTGGGCCACCCCTCCGTCGCCGGGCTCGCCGCTGTTGCAGCGAACGTTCCGTCTCCGTTGCCCAGAAGCACCGTTACCATACCGGATTCAAAACCGATCTGGTTCGCGACGGCCAGGTCCGCCTTGCCGTCCCCGTTGAAGTCCCCCACGGCTAAAGACGCGGGCCCGTCCCCCGCCGCCGGGCTCACGGTCGTTTGCGTGAACGTCCCGTCCCCGTTGCCCAACAGAATTGTCACCGTATTGTCGCCATTGTTGGCGACAGCTAGGTCCGCCTTGCCGTCCCCGTTGAAATCCCCCACTATGATGGAAGCAGGAGCGATGCCCGTCCCCGGGCTCGCCGCCGTTGCGGTGAACGTCCCGTCCCCATTGCCCAGCAGAATTGTTACCCTACCGGGGGCAAAATAGCCGAGATTGTTGGCCACGGCCAGATCCGTCTTGCCGTCCCCGTTGAAGTCCCCCACCGCAATGGAATTGGGAGAGTCCGTTGCTGGTGTCTGGGAGTTGAACCAGTCCACTCCGGGCATGCCTGTCCCAAGCGCCGCTGTTCTCAGCACGGAGTTTCCGTTGCTCGTATCCAGAAAAGTCACCGTGCCGGTCGGCGAGGCTAATTTTCCATTGTTCATGTAACCGGTTACGGTCGCCGTCAGGGTGTAGCCCCCCGCACTACCGCTCGGTGCAAGCGTCGTTACCGTCGGATACTTGCCGGTCACGGTCAGTGCCGAATCGCTGGAAGAGCTTGATGCGTCGCTGTTCGTCCCGAGAAACACCGCTTTGTAGCTGTGGCTCCCGGTCCCCGGACGGAACTTCACCATCGCGGTTCCCGCGCTGGTCAACTGAGCGGTGCCCAGCAGATGGATGTCCGTGCAGTACTTCGCCGTGGCGTCGCAGAAGTTCACCTGCCCGGTCTTCACCGCCGCGCTTCCGGCCTTTACCGTCGCCGTCAGCGTCACCACGGTTTTCGCTGCCACCGAGGTCACCGCGCTGCTACCGCTGGTCACGCTAAGCGTGGTGGTGGTAGCGGCAGCGGCGGCCCAAGCCGGCTGCGCACCGGCGCAGAGGAGCATCAAGATTGCGGTAAACAAAAAAAACATCTGTTTCACACAACGGGCAGCACGCGACCATGAGTACGAATAGAGCGGTATCTCGTTGATCATCATCTTCATCCTCATTTTCAGTAGAAGCTTGTAGGCAGTTGGTGCGTCGACCAGAACGTCGTGGTCAGATAAATCCGCAGAGTGCATGTCAATCTTCGAATCACGCGAAGCCCTTCGCAGAATTTCGAATGAGTGTCACAAGGCAAGTGGACAGAAATGTCCGCTAATATAAGCCAGCGAATATAACTAGCGCGGACGGAACTTCCATCGCAATTGCCTTCAATGGAGCATCGACTCGCACATTAAGATAGCGGGGACACAGAGTGCGTATATCAAAACAGGCACTCCTCCAAGGAAGCATCAAAGCATAGAGCCGGGGACTCTGGATTGCAAGCCGATTGAGTGGGGCAGTTGGACCGTCAGTCTCCCACCATCCCACTATGAAAACCGATTGCCCGGAATCGGTACGAGTCGGATGAGTCAAGAAATTGCTCTAACGTAGTTGCCGCCAATAACGAAATAGGCACCCTTTCAAGGGTGCCTATTGTCTTTTTCGCCAATCCTTGCGAACTTCGTCAACCATTGCCTAAAGAGTAAATTGTCGATTCTAAACGATTACCTTATTGGCCAATGGTCGCCGCCTTCGCCTCCGTCGGCGCCGGTGTCATCAGGGACTGTCTCTGCGCCGTTCTCAAGTCCTGAGCCGACAGATGCGCTCCTCCCAGCAGCAGCAGGCCCGAGAAAAACGCCCAGAAAATCAGTGTCACAGATACATAGAAGGGACCGTAGGCTTCATGAAAATCCAGCAACGGCAGGCACGCGACGAAGATGACCTTCGCAATTTCCCACGCCACACCCGTAATGATTGCCGCCGGCAGAACCGCGCGATACGGCACTTTTCCATTCGGCAGCAGCCAATAGATCAGGAAGAAGATCAGCACGCTGGCGATCATTCCAAACATCTTCAGCGCAATGAATTGCATGGTCACATTGATCTTGTCCACCAGCGAGAACACCAGGCCCGTGCCAATGTGATTGCCAAGCCAAAACTGCGCCTCCGCTGCCGGAGCCCATATCCCTGCCGTCCCCGCGACGCTCAGCAGTGCCAGAATGCCGCAGCCCAGGGCCAGCCCCAAGGACACGAGCTGATTCATCAGGTAGTTGCGGGACTTAAATCCCCACACCGAGTTCAGGGCCACTTCCAGCGGCTCAAACACACCCGTGCAACTGATGAACAGCATCACGACCGAGAACATTTGGACTTTGTGTGTCGCCGACATGGCGTCCACCGTCGAGATGATGAATCCCTGGTTGCTCGGCAGATATGCGGCCAGCATCCGCTTGATCGCACTCACCATCGCCGGCGAATGAAAGCAGCGACGGCTCAGCGTCAGCAGCAAAACCGCCGCCGGAAAAAAGGAAAGAATTGCGTTTGCGGCCACGGAAAACGCATACGTGTGCACTTCCGTTGTGCCCAAATACTTCAGCGTAGAAATGCCGTTGCGCCGCAATGTTTGCAGCATCGAAGTGCGCAGTTGTTCAATGGGATCGCCGTTGATGGAAGAAACGCCGCTGACCACGGCGGTCGCCGCTGCGGCAGATGTGCTGTCGGTTGTCATGATGTCTATTTCCATTGTAGCGAAAACAGCTCGCTTCGTTCCGTTTCTCCCTCACTTGGAACACCCATTTTCGCGGGATATGGGTGCGATCAGCCAAAGTTCTCCCTTTTTGGGCAGCTTTTCGCACAAAAATAACAATGTCTGGCAACATTCACTTGCCAACATGACCCGGCTGCGATAAACATGCCCAACCCACTAAATACCAATTTGGTGGGCGGTTGTTGCGGTGCAGTAAAGGAACAGAGTAGATGTGTGCAGTCGGCAGTCAGCGCAGCATTCAAATCCGGATTCCAGCCTCTTTTTCGCAACGCGGCCCCTGGTCGTAGGATGCGAAAAAGAGGCTGGAATCCGGATTTGCTTGGTGGGCGGTTTCAGGCTGCAACGGAAGCTGGACGGTGTTCCGCGTACCGGGACGATGAATACTGTTTCGTTGCAAGATGTGAAAGGAGTAAGTCGTGAAAGAAAAGGGCACGGTCAAGTGGTTTAACGGCGCAAAGGGCTATGGCTTCATCCAGCGCAGTACGGGTGAAGATGTATTCGTGCATTATTCCGTAATTCAGGAAAACGGCTATCGCACTTTGAATGAAGGCGAATCCGTCGAATTTGAATGTGTAAAGGGACCCAAGGGACTCCAGGCTCAGAACGTGAGCCGCGGTTAATCATTAACGCTCTTTTTTCAAGAAGGCCCTCATCCCCCGAGGGCCCTTTTCTTCTTTAAAGAGTTTTCTCCATTCACATGTGTCAATTTGCTTCCAGCGATACCAACTCGCCCTGGAGGTTTCCGCTTTGCTCGTAGTTGATCGACACGGCGGCGTCGTGCCAGCCGCAGTCAAAGCGCTCCATTCCGATCAGAACGATCGTATTGCGATCGGCCACATGCATCTGCCAGGTGCGCCCGGCCGAGCTCACGTGCAGGATTGCGCCCGGCGGCGACCCACACTCGACACTGACGATGCGGCCTTTCAGGTAATCGATTTTTCGCACGTCCTGCCGCGCCTCCGGGCTCTTGCTCTTGGCCTCTGCCTTCTCGTCCTCCTCAATCGCTTCTTGTAGATTGTCGTACTTGCTGTGCTTCACGTTGGGGTCCGGAAGCAATCCCGTGGCCTCCCATTGCCGTTGCCGCTTCTGGCTCTTGCCGAGTTGGTCGAGCAACTCTCCGGCCTCGTTGGAGACTGCGGCATCGCCTCCGGCGCGCGCGTAAAGCATCAGGTTGCGCGCAGCATCCAGGTTGCCCGCCGCCTCATAATCACGCGCCAGATTTAGATAGTAACGGTTGTTTCGCGGACACAGCGCCGAGGCGCGCTGAAGCTTTGCCAGTGCCGCTTTCGGCTCGCCGCCGCTCAACTCGGCAAGGCCCAGTAGCTCCCATGCAGCGGCGTAGTTCGGTTCGCGCTTCAGCGCTGCTTTCAGCTCCGTGCCCATACGGGTTTCCGCCGACTCGATGCGGATTCTATCTTCCTCGCCCCGGTTCACCCATCGCGCGTAAAGATAGTGCATGGCGGGGTCGGAATCATCCAAGGCAAGCGCGCGACGAATATGTTCCACCGCGTTTTCCATATCGTTGCGCATGAGGAAGGCCCAGGCCAGCGAGCGATGAACCGCCGCATTCTCCTGGTTCACGCGCATAAAGGTCACCAGTTCCTTCAGCGCGTGATCCGGCTCGGAGCCGGAAAACAAAAGATTCGTCTCGATCACATGGGCATCGGCGGCGGAAATCTTTTGCGGCTTCAACAGGCTGCTCTCGATGTGCGGCGCGGGCATCTTCTTCACGGAAAGCTTTTCCAGCGATTCGCGCACTTGGCGATCAAGATCGGCCGAACTCATGGCGAAGGCCGAAACCACTGCTTGCTCCGGCCCCACTCCGCGCGCCTGCACCGCGCTCAGGTAAGCGCCTGCTTCTGCCAGCCGGTTGTTGTCGATGAGCCACCGCACCAGCGCCAATGACTCGGATTCGAAGCTCGCCCGTTGCGCGGTGGGTAGCTGCGAAAGCTCGTTGATCGCAAAGAGCTTTGCCAGTGGAATCCACTCGTCCGCCCACTCGCCGATGCCAGGCGGAGCCATTCCCGGCGGCGGCCCGCCCAATTGCATCTGATCGCCGTTGAATTGTACTCCGGCCAAGTAGCTAGCAATGCCGCAATCAAACCACGGCTGCGCGCGCGGATAGTTATTCTCCAGCGTCAAAGAGGCGATTAATTTCGCGGCTAGCGGCCACGAATCGGGCTGCGAGAGATCGACCGTCACGAAGTCAGCGGCAGGCGAGCGGGTCACCGCCGTGCGAATTAACGCTGCGCCGTTTACGTTTACCGGGGCATGGCCCACCAGTACCCGTAACGGCGGCGAAAAGTTGATCTCTTTGCGATGGAAGATTTCGCCAAAGACGGCGATCAGTTGTTCGCTGCGTTGGGCGGCCTCCAGCGCGTCGCGCTCCCTGCCGTCTGAGGAGTAGCTGATAAGGTGAGCGGTCTGAACCGAGAACCACTTTTGAGCGGGCGATGTCTGAGCGGGCGATGTGTACGTCAACGCCAGCAGCAGTGGCGCCAGCAAAAACCATCGCGCACGCATGGCGATTTCCTCCCGGCAGCCGGACGCGACCGGCCACTTTTCTTTGGATGCCAGCTTGTCAGGCGCAGGATTAACAGAGTTCAGAGAGCAGCAAGCGTTGCTCGGCGGTAGGCTGCACAAAGCGCAGTCCAACCTTGAATCCGCGGGAGCGGATTACAACCGCGTGCAGGCAGAGCATGGTTCCGTTGTCAGGAACCCGGAAACAGAGCAGCACTTCGCTTCCCGAGGGCAATTCGCGCGTGAGCGTCAGTCCGGCGCCGCTGCGCGAAACATCGAGGGTGCGCGCGTGGACCACGGTGTACTTGCCGCCGTGCTTGACGCCGTTCCCGACACCGCGCTCGCCCGTGGAATGCCGCGTGACGTTCAGCGCGACCACTCGGGCACGCACATCGAGCCGGCGGCGGGAATATAGCCGGCTGGCGTAGATCGCGGAACGGTCACGGCGTGCGCTCGGCATCGGGTATCGTCTCCAATCTCGCAATCGCCCAGCGCGCGTGTTCGGCTACAGCCGGGTCTTCATGCTGCGCCAACTCGCGCAGCCGTGGCAAGTGTTTTCGTTCTCTGCTGTTGCCCAGGGCAATGGCGGCGTTGCGCAACAGTCCCTTGAGTTTGGCGCGCTTCACCGGCGACCCGCGAAAGGTGCGCTGGAACTCTTCCACTTTCATACCTGAAATCCACTCCAAAGAGGGATTGACAAGTTCGGTACGCGGAGCAAAAGCCGGATCGGGCGAGGCTGGGGCACGGCGATTCCACGGGCAAACGTCCTGGCAGATATCGCAGCCGAACAGATGCCGGCCCATCTTCTCGCGCAGCTCTTCCGGCGCAGGCCCGTGCTGCTCGATCGTGAGATAGGAGATGCAGCGGGTGGCGTCGAGCTGGCGTGGCCCGACGAATGCCTGGGTCGGGCAGGCGTCCAGACAATGCGTGCAGGAGCCGCAACGGTCGGGGGTGGGCAGGTCGGGTGGCAGCGCATGCCCGCTGAGAATCACTCCAAGAAAGAGCCACGAGCCAAACTGCTGGTTGAGCAGGCAGGTGTTCTTTCCCGTCCATCCAATGCCGGAGTGCTCGGCCAGCACGCGCTCCACCACCGGGCCGGTATCGACATAGCACCAAGTGCGCGGACGGGCGTGACCGTCGGCAACGATGTGCTCCACCATGCGCTTTTCGATCCGGCGCAGCCGCTTCAGCAACACTTCGTGATAGTCGGCTTCGACGAAAGCATAGCGCGAGATCCATCCCCGCGCCGGGTCGGCGCACTGCGTGGAGTAGGGCGTGGCCGAGTTGTAATTCGCGGCGCAAACCACCACTGAGCGGGCCCACGGAGCGACGTTGGAAAGTGCCGCCCGCCGCAGCTCTCCCGCATCGTTCGTCTTGGCCAGGTAATCCATCTCGCCGTGGAATCCGGCCGCAACCCAGGCAGGGAAGTGGTCGAGCTCACGCAACGGCGCTGTGGGTGCAATTCCGGAGAGCGAGAATCCCTCCTCCAGCGCCGCCTGTTTGACGAATTCCGCAAGCAAAGACATCGTGACCCCAGCGGCCGCCTGAGTGCCCGCGGCTGAGCGACAGCGGCTTAGGCGCGCCTTCTGACCACCGCGCCGATGGCCGCAATCTCAGTCAGAGAGATGATGATCGCCGAGCTCACGCACCAGATGCAGTAGGTCTCCAGTATCCGCGCCTCGACGTAAGTCAGCAAGATCGAGAAGCCGACGGCGACCGTGGTGAGCAGCAGTACGATCCACCAGCGCCGCGCCAAGGCGAAGCCCGCGATGGCCGCATAGCCCAGGATGCCGAAGACAGCCACTTGAACGCCGGCGATCTTCGCCAACGGGCTATGCTCGACCGCCTGAGCGATCGGGGGACTCAATGAAAGTATTCCGCCGAGTTCGGCGAACGGACTGTGGTTGACCGCACCGCAGTCCCAGCGTTCATTGATGCTGCACGGCGACGGTTCGGTGCGGAAGTGTTCGCGCAGGGCAAAGCAGGAAATCACCAGTCCGGCCAGGGCCAGCAGAGCGATAAGATAGCGCATGAATCCTCCGTCCTCATTGTAGCGTCGTGAAGCCAATTTTCCGCGCTTTGGACGCCTTCTGCGTCCAAAGCCGCGCCAGCGCATCGAATTGAAGTGTTACGATAAAGTTTTAGCCGCGACGCTCCGGCGGTTTTGCGGCAGAGAAGTTTGAACTGGAGGAAGAATGGCGAGCGATGGAATTCTGGAAGTAACCGACGCAAACTTTGATCAGGAGGTGCTCAACAGCGAGCAGCCTGTGTTGATTGATTTCTGGGCTGCCTGGTGCGGCCCCTGCAAGGCTCTTGCCCCGGTGGTGGATGAGATCGCGAAAGCCTATCAAGGCAAGGTCAAGTTCGCCAAGATGGACGTGGACCGCAACACGGCGACTCCGCAGCGTTATGGCGTGCGTGGCATTCCCACCCTGCTTGTCTTCAAAGGCGGCAAGGTGCAGGAGCAGATCGTTGGCTTCGTCCCCAAGGAAACGATTGAGAAGGCGCTGGAAAAGCTCGCCTGAGCCGAACCTGACCTGCGCGCATTCAGCCCGGCCATGGCCGGGCTTTTCTTCCATCTCCTCTTCTTCAGTACTTTCGCAGCACTGCGACCACGCGTCCCTGCACCCGCACCGTGTCGGCGGGAACCATGATGGGTTGCATCGCGGCGTTGGAGGGTTGCAGGCGAATCTGCTCACCGGCATGATAGAGGCGTTTCAGCGTGGTCTCTGAGCCGTTCACCAGTGCCACCACGATCTCGCCTTCGCGGGCGCTCTCGGTCTTCTCCACCAGCACGTAGTCGCCGTTCATGATGTGCTCATCCTGCATGCTTTCGCCCACCACCTGGAGCACGAAGACGTCTTTGGCGCGGGTAAAATCGGTGAGCGAGATTGTCTCCGGGGTCTCCACCTGTTCAATCGGCTTGCCGGCGGCGATGCGTCCCACCAGCGGCAGCTCGAAAGAATCAGCGGCCAGCGCCCGGGCGCGCGCGGGAATCCCGTCCGGAAGCGGCAGCACGTCAATCGAGCGGCTGCGGTTATAGTCGCGGCGCAATAACTTTTTCGCTTCCAGGTTGTTAATGTGTTTGTGCACAGTGGCCAGCGAGCTGAGACCCAGCGCGGAGCCGATTTCCTCGAAGGAAGGAGAGTAGCCGTTGCTCTGCACGAATTCAGCGATGAAGTCGTATATCTCCCGTTGCCGCTTAGTTAGAGCCATATCCGACCTTTCCTCCGCACGCGAAGTTCTAACATTCTGGCGAATAGAAGGCGAAGTGTCAACTCGGGATTCTGGGGCGAGGATTCCCTAGCCAACAAAGTGTGCGCCGATTTGCACATTGCAGCATAAAATCGCTAAGCAATTATGAGTGATCCTGCCAAGCACATTGGGCGCGCTGAAAAGCTCCTGGAAAAGGGGAAGCCCGAGCTGGCTCTGGAGGAGTACCGAGCTGCGGTTGAGGCGCAGCCGCACAACGATGAGCTTCTGCAGAAGACCGCCGACCTGAGTCTGTCCATCGGCCAGCTTGGACTAGCGTCGGACATGCTTCGCCGCCTCTTTGCCCTTTCCATGGAGCGGAAGCAGATCAGCAGTGCCACCGTGGTCTTCCGCAAACTGCAACGGATGAAAGCGTTGGACCCGGAGATGGTGAGCCGCTACGCCGAGTTGTGTGTGAGTACCAACCGCAAGGATGCTGCCGAGGCCTATCGCATCGCCTTTCAGGAGTTTCAACGCCTCGGCGACCCGCGCCGCGCCCTGCAGTGCATCACCCAGTCGCTGCAACTCGATTCGCGAATGGAGGATTACCGCGAGCAGGCCCGCATCTCGGAAGCGCTGCATGAACCCGCCCTGGCCGCCGTGGCGCTAGTGCAGCTTGGCGTAATGCTGGAGCGGGTTGGCCAGAACGCCTCCGAGGAATACGCGCGCGCATTTGCCGACGATCCTTCCAACATGGCGGCGCGCCTTGGCCATGGCCGTGGGCTGATTGCTGGCGGCCGTCCCGCCGATGCGATTGAACTTCTGCAACCGCTCGCCACCTATCCCTCCAGCCCCGAGGAGGCGCGCGAACCTTATGCGCTCGCCCTGCTGGCCGTAGGGCGCGTGGAAGAGGCCGAGCCCTTTGCATGGCGATTGTTCGAGAGCAACCCCAGCGGAAATCTCGCCGCCCTTCACTCCGTCATCGGAGGTCTAGTCGACCGTGACCGGGTGGAGCGCGCTCTGGCCCTGGCACGCCGTCTGGAGGAGTTTTATCGCAAGGCCGGACGCCGCAATGAGTTCATGGGTGACATCGCCCAGCTTGCCGAGAAGAGCAGGCCCAGCATTGCTTTCCTCGAATATCTTGCCGAACTCTACAACAGCGCCAATCGCGAGATTGACTATGCCCAGGTGCTCTCCCGTCTTTTCGACCTGTACTTTGCCGCGGGAAACTTCGCCAAGGCAGTGGATGCGCTGGACCGCGCCGTCGATATCGACCCCTACGAGGCCGAACACAGGGAGCGCATGCAAAAGCTGGCCGGCCACGCACCCGAGGACCGTTTGCAGAATGTGGCCAAGCGCCTGGGAGTTGATCCGCCCGAGCAGATTACGGTTGTACCCGAGGAAGAAAGACCAACCGAGGGGGCCGCGCCAAGCGTCCTTGAGGATCTAATCCTGCAGGCTGAAATCTTCCTCCAGTACGGGATGCGGGACAAAGCTCTGCAGAAGCTGGAGCACCTCAAGCAATCCTTTGCCGCTGATCTGGGAAGCAATCCGCGCGTGCGGCAGCTTTTCCTCACCGCCGGACTGGCGCTCCCAGCCGCGCCCGAAGAGCCGGCCGAGCCCAAACGCGTCGCCGACGCAATGGTGCGCGCCGCCGAAGTCAGCCGCCTCATCGCCCGCCAGGGTGACCCGCGCTCCGTCCTGGTGACGGCGGTCAACCAGATTGGCGCGCGCTGGCATTACAGCCGCTGCCTGGCCGCGCTGGCCACTCCCGGCAAGCCGCCTTCGCTGGTGGTTGAGTACTGTTCGCCGGAGGTGCCCAAGTCCGAGCGCACCGCCATGGTGCGCCTGCTCGCGCTCAGCCAGCGCCTCACCTCGGTTGAGCCCGTCTTCCGCGCCGCTGACGTGCAGCTCTCCGAACCGCTGACGCCGATTCGTCAGGAGCTGGCCCGTCTCAACGTGCACTCCTTGGTCCTTCTCGCTCTGCTCAGCGAGGATAAGCCCATCGGATTGTTCATCGTGCAGCAGTGCGGAGTACGCCGCCGCTGGTCGGCCGACGATCTCGCGCTGCTGCGCTCCATGGTGGACCAGGTCGCGCTCGCCGTTCACGGAGCGCGCTTGCGCTCCCTGGTTACAACCCTCGGGGTGGCGGAGGAAAAGACCGGGCTGTTGAAGCGCTCATCCTACCTAGATGCGGTGGTTGCCGAGCTCGACCGCCATCGCGGCGGAGGCGAACTCCGCAGCACGCTGGCGCTGCTCCAGGTCGCCTCGCTTATCTCGGCGAGTCAGACCGACTACGCCGTCGGTGAGCTGGTGCGCATCCTGCGCTCGGTTGCCCAGGATCAGGCGATGTTGTTCCGCTATGACCGTGACGTCGTCGCAATGCTGTTGCCTCAGCGGGAAGTATCCGGCACCGAGGCTCTGGTAGGCCAATTGCGCGAAGCTCTCGAGCCGATTGCGATTACCATCACCGCCGGAATCGCACAGGCTGGCCCGGTCGCCGGCTTTGACCCCGAGGACGCCGCCACGGAATGGATCAACCGGGTTGCACGCGCCATGACTTTGGCCGCCACCCGCCCCGAGCGGCTCTGCACCCTGCCCCCGGCTCCGGCCTCCATCCCGTGAACCCATCTCCTATCTGCGACAGATGTGGAGCACCTAGGAGAGGGAGACGCGGCCGCCAGCCTAATCCATGACCAAAGGACGACCTATGCCTACGAGCAAATGGGGTGAGAGCTTTCTGAAATCCGGGCTACCGCTGGAGCATCTTGCCGTAATGACACTCACGGAGATGGGATGGCAATGCTATCCCAGCCAGGAGTACTCGCGGCCCAACCGCGAGGGAAAACTGGAATGGTTTGAAATCGACTTGGAAGCTGACGAACCCGAGTTCTGGGAACGGGACGTCAATTTGCATCTTCTGGTGGAGTGCAAGTATCACGACCCTAGCCGATTCTGGATGATGTTGCCTCACGAACCGGGCAGATGGAATATCGATGACCGCTGCTTGAATTTCGCCCCATTTGGGATTCTCTCCTCTCGAGAGGAGAGCACTCTTCTGAAGCTGGCACCGGCATCGAAGCGCGGCGTTGTTGTATCGAGGGATGGTCTACGTCAAGACGACGCACTCTACACAGCCATTCAGCAAGTAGCGCATGCATTCGTGCCCTCTGTCTTGCAGTATTGTTTTTCATATCTGATGAATGTGCTACCGGGCTTTTTCCCAAGTGTCAACGCAACCATTCCCGTGATCGTTACAAATGCGTCCCTATTTCGGCTTCGTCCGTCTGTAACTGACCTAGCGATGATTCGATCTGCCAAAGACCCACACGACGTCGCGGACGAGCTACCCTGGACATGGTGTTACTTCGAGCCTTCTATGTCGCTAATCGAGGAGCAGCGAGAGTTGATCAATAAGCACCGAGAGGACGAATCAGAGCTCTTGTCGAGATTCCCTGCGGCAAAGGAGCGCCTCTCCAACCTAGCCAGTCGACCAAACTGGATTGCGGTTATCAACAATGCTCATCTAGCGGGAACAATCAAGGCAATTCGCGAACAGTTTCAAAAGCTTGAGACGATCCCAATCACCCGGTTCGTTTCAGATGAAAACCCTGCTCCCCAAGATCTCAGCCCGCCGACGGCCTAAGAGACGCAAGAAGCGGGACCTCGTGGATCGCTGCGCCCATGCTGCTACCGAGCAACTTGGGCCAGCGCCTGTCCGGTGTAGCTCTTTTTCATCTTGGCGACCTGTTCCGGAGTTCCCTGCGCCACCACCCTACCGCCCTCTTCTCCGCCCTCGGGCCCAAGGTCGATGATCCAGTCCGCATTGCGAATCACGTCGAGGTTGTGTTCGATGATGATGATGCTGTTGCCCAGATCGGTGAGCCGATGCAGAACCTCCAGCAGGCGGCTCACGTCTTCAAAGTGTAGGCCGGTGGTGGGCTCATCCAGCAGATACAAGGTGCGTCCGGTCTGCCGTTTGCTCAACTCGCGGGCCAGCTTGATGCGTTGCGCCTCGCCGCCGCTCAGGGTCACCGAAGATTGACCCAGGTGAATATATCCAAGGCCCACATCGACCAGCGTCTGCAATTTCTGGCGCGCCTGGGGAATGTTCTCCAGCACGCCGAGAGCTTCGCTGATGGGGGTATCCAGCAGGTCGGCGATGGAGTATCCCTTGTAGCGCACGGCCAGCGTCTCGCGATTGTAGCGCTTGCCCCCGCAGACCTCGCACAGTACGTACACGTCGGGCAGAAAATTCATTTCGATGCGGCGCTCGCCCTCGCCCTGGCAGGCCTCGCAGCGTCCGCCCGAGACGTTGAAGGAGAAGCGTCCCGCCTTATAGCCGCGCTCACGCGACTCCGGCAGCATCGCGTACAACTCGCGAATCTGGGTAAACACGCCGGTGTAGGTCGCGGGATTGGAGCGCGGGGTGCGGCCAATCGGTGGCTGGTCGATGCGAATCACCTTGTCGATCTCCCCGGCTCCGCTGATCGACTTGTGCGCCCCCGGCTCCTGCCGCGATTTGTAGATCTTCTGCGCCAGCGCGGCATACAGAATGTCATTTACAAGTGTCGATTTACCCGAGCCCGAGACGCCGGTCACCACCGTCATCACTCCCAGCGGAAAGCTCACGTCGATGTTTTTGAGATTATTGGCGCGCGCCCCCAGCACCGCGATCGAGTGACCGTTGACCTGGCGCCGCTCCTCGCGCACCGGAATCGTCTTGCGCCCCGAGATGTATTGTCCGGTCAGCGAATCGGGGATGGCCGCGACCTCCGCCGGAGTGCCGGCGGCCACCAGCTCTCCGCCCAGTTTGCCTGCACCCGGTCCCAGATCGATCACATAATCGGCGCGCCGGATCGTTTCTTCGTCATGCTCCACCACCAGCACGGTGTTGCCCAGGTCGCGCAGCGCTTCCAACGACTGCAACAGCTTCTCGTTATCGCGCGCATGGAGGCCGATGGAAGGCTCGTCGAGCACGTACAGCACACCGCGCAGTTTGGAGCCAATCTGGGTCGCCAGCCGGATGCGCTGCCCCTCGCCGCCGCTCAGTGTGGCCGCCGAGCGATCCAGCGACAGGTATCCCAGGCCGACGTGGTTCAGAAAGCCCAGCCGCTCCCGGATCTCGCCGACAATGCGTCCCGCGATTTTTTCCTCGCGCCCGCCCAACTGAATCTGTGCCGCCGCCTCGGCAGCGCGCGCAATCGGAAGCGCGGTAAACTCCGCGATGCTCATGCCGTTCACCTGCACCGCAAGGCTCTCCGGGCGTAGCCTGCGTCCCTGGCACTCCGGGCAGGGAGTGGCCGACATATATTGCATCAGGTATTCGCGATACCCCTCGGCGGTCACCTCCTCCAGCGTTTGTTTGTGGAAGGCGAGGATGCCCTTGAAGCCCGAGCGTACGCGCTTCGACGGGTCGCCGTAGAGCAAAAATTTCTGTTGCTCTTCCGGCAGTTGCTCGAACGGCGTGCCCAGGCTGATGCCTTTCTCTTCGGCCGCGCGCTTGATCATCGCCTGCAGAGAGGCCGAGCCCGCGCCGGGGCCGAGTCCACCATCCAGCAGCGGCTTGGACCAATCGATGATCACCTTGGCCGGGTCGAAGTCATATTTCGAGCCCAGCCCGTTGCACTCCGAGCAGGCGCCGTACATGCTGTTAAAGCTGAATGAGCGCGGCTCAAGCTGGGCCACGTTGACGCCGCACTCCGGGCAGGCCATGCGCGAGGAGTACATGTGTTCCTCGCCGCCCACCACGCTGACCACCAGCAGTCCGGAGCCCAGCTTCATGGCGGCCTCAATCGAAGTTGCCAGCCGCCGCTGGATTCCTTCCTTCACCAGCAGCCGATCCACCACGACTTCTATCGTGTGGTTGCGCCGCTTGTCCAGCTTGATCTCTTCGTCGATCGAGCGCAGCTCGCCATCGATTCGCGCCCGGCTAAATCCGTGCGCCGCCAGCTTCTCCATCTCCTTGGAGAACTCGCCCTTGCGTCCGCGCACGATTGGCGCCAGCAGCATGACCCTCGGTTCGGAGCCCGCGCGGCCGCCCACGGCCAGATCCATTACCCGCGCCGTAATCTGCTCCACCGACTGGCGGGTGATCTCCTTGCCGCAGCTTGGGCAGTGGGGAATTCCAATGGAACTGTAGAGTAGACGTAAATAGTCGTATATCTCGGTGATTGTACCTACGGTGGAGCGGGGACTGCGTGAAGTAGTCTTCTGTTCAATGGAGATAGCCGGGCTCAGCCCGTCGATGGAGTCCACGTCGGGCCGCTCCATCTGGTCGAGAAACTGCCGCGCATAAGCCGAGAGGGTTTCGACATAGCGCCGCTGTCCCTCGGCGTAGATGGTGTCAAAGGCCAGCGACGATTTTCCCGACCCGCTCAGCCCGGTGATCACCGTCAGCGTATTGCGCGGAATTTCAACGTCGATGTTTTTCAGGTTGTGCTGCCGCGCGCCACGCACCGTAATGTAGCGGATACCCATCTTTGATCGGTTCCAGGTGAACCACTTCCATTGTCCGGCCCGCCACTGCCGCGTTTGGTACAAGGCCGCTCGTAATTGGACGCGCCCCTACGGACAGGATAAGAATGGCAGGAAGATAGTTCGACCCAGGTATCTTATTTGCCAATAGTGGTCCAGGTCAAACCGCCGCATCATAAGTAGGGCGCCCAACGCGATGGCCCAATGTACTTCGATTTTGGGGAAAAGTTTGTGAATTCGCGGTTTTCGTGTTCAGAGTCACAGCTTACGTGATCGCAAGCGAGTTAACATAGAATCATCTACCGGCGTGATCGCCGGAGCATCCTGGGCATGGAGCCCAGCATTACAGTAGAAGGTACAAAGTGTTATCACTCGTCATGTTTCTTGCATTGTCCGCCGTGATCGTTTTGTCGCTAGCCGCAGGGGTTGGACTCGGCTATGCCATCATTTTTGGAATTCTCTACGTCTTCGACCGTAGCCGCCAGTCGATCAAAGCCCCTCCGGCACGCGCTCTCACGAACTCCGCGGGCAGCGATTAGGCGCTCTGCCGCCAACTTCGGTTGGACTCCGCAGCAGCGCCCCGCTCTGCGAATAGAGGCTCCGCAAGTACCGCCCCTGCGAATGTGACACAACTCGAAATTATTGCGTTCCATCCAACCCTGGGAAAGCGCTGCACTGCGCTATGCCTCAAGTGGGCGTTTGCGGACGCCTTGCTGCGACTCCCGGATCATCTTCTGGGCCTTCGTCGGCAGCGTTAGCATTTGGACTGTTCAGCGGAATGTCGGGTTGCAATCGTCGGGCACGGCTTGGTCATGGAGTGGCTTTATGCTGGAGTTCCATCTTGTTGTCAGAAGAGTGCCTGCTGCGTTATTCAACCTGCCTACGATTCTTGCTCTCTCGATTGCCATTCTCCTCACCGGCTGTAGCGGAAGTGCGGGAAGTGCGAGCGGTGGAAGCAGCACAACCCTTACACCTCCGTCGCAGGCTGCCGGCTATCACGCCGCATTTGACGAAGAGTTCAACTCCCTCAGCCTGAGCAATACCGGCAAGGGAGCCGCTTATACGTGGTATAACCCCGGCATCTGGTGGGAGACCCCGGCTCCGAGTACCAGTATTACCGCATCGCCTGGGGTTTTGAGTCTTGTATGGAACCAAGGGCAGACTCCCGCTTACGATACCAGTATCGCAACCTCGGCCGACAATGCCTCGAATTACAAGGCTTGGACCTATGGTTATTTTGAGATAAAGATGAAATTCAATCCCACGACGGGATCGTGGCCTGCGCTCTGGTTAATCCCGACTGCCGAGATAACGGATTCCAGCGGGGAGCACGGCGAGATAGACATCTTCGAGTGGCAGAGTAACACTCCCGCCACATTCTACGGGACGATTCACGACTGGGTTGGCAGCACCGACATTGAGAACAATAACAGCCGCAATGCTCATCCGCTCCCGGCTGGGACGAAATTAGCGGACTACCACACCTATGGAATGCTTTGGACGCCCAGTACGATATCGTGGTATTTCGATAACACTTTGATGGGTTCCAGTACAGCGTATGCGATTTTCGGAACGCAATCCTATTACCTGATCTTGGGCCAACAAGTCGGAACTCATCTGACCCATACGACCTCCGCGATGACCACACCCACGCTTACCATGAACGTGGAATGGGTGCACGTGTTTCAACCATGATTATGAAGACATGAAAAAGCCCCGCGCGTTTCCCCCATGGAGCTCTCCAGCGTAAAGTCTTCTAACCTTGCCCAAAGTTATTGCGGTTGCGGCGCCTCCTTTGGTGGCTCCGGTTGTTGCAACTGCCTGAAGATCTGATTCGGGGATTGCTGCGGCTGCTGTTCGGGCTGCCGCGGCGGCGGTTGCTGCGCTTGGTCTGGTTCGCCGTTCGGGTTCGGCTGCGCCGCCACGTCCTCGGGAACCGCGCGTTCCGGCTGATCATCTTCCATTTGTGGCTGGCGCGCTATCGCTGGGCGATGCCCCCCCGCGCCCTCTTGTCCGGACTGGCCGCCGCCGGAGGAGGACTGCGTCAGCAACACCCGTGTTACCACGTCCCGCCTTCCCAGCGAGCCCAGGATTACATAATCGTAGGAGGTGCCGCGCAGCAAAGCTGCGATGACCTGCTCGGGCTCGCCCGGGCCCAACCGCACCGCGACCCGCTCGGTCGGCGATGCTCCCTCAATGGCCGCGCCGGTCGCCTTCTGAATCCCGCTCAAGACATCGCTCAAGGTAGAGTTCGGCGCATCGATGGTGAGCAGCCCACTCTCCATCGTCACCTTCGGCGTTACCGGAGCGCTGTTCATCAGGGTGGCTGGAACCGGCGGCACGATTTGCGCGGGAATGGGCTGGGCCGTCGCCACGGCCGTCTTCGTTTTTCTGCGGGCCGCGCGTTTCTTATCTTTCGCCACGCTTTTTTGCAACGCGGGGCTTTTTTGCAATGCAGGCGCTTGCGGGCCGGACTGCTGCGCCCAGACTCCGCCCAACATCATTGCCAACACACACGCGGTTGCGATCGTTCGTCTCATTGCAGGCTCCGCCTTGCAGGGCAACTCATTGGCCGATTCTAACCCGTTCGGCGTTCTGGATGCACCTTGTTCCCGATTGCACCGGAGTTGTTCCCGATTGCGGATATGCTTTTTCGGCTCCGCAAGCGGCGATTGTCCTCTGAGCAGGCATCCTGAGATAGTTCAGAGAGCGCACGCCTCGCTCTGGGCGAACATCTGGAGCGAACATCTGTCCCTGCCCGCCGGGCATCTATTCTGCCTGGAGCTCGGTTGTCGCGTGGATGGAGTCGATTGGCGCGGCCCGGCGACGGATGTCTACCAGCGGAGAGACCATGTCTCGCAATTCCTACTCGGCGTTAATTCAGCGGCTTGCCTTCACCGCCTGCCTGTTCCTTTCGGCCACGGCTTTTACCCAGGAGTGTTCCCAGGCTAGTGAAATTGAACCCCCCGTGCGTGCTGCCATTGACAGTGCCGCCATCCAGTACATTCGGTATGCGGCTCACGGCGATGTGCAGAGTCTCCGCCTGGCGGCGATTCCCGCTCTTGCCGCCGCCTTTGGCGGCATCCAGGGAGCCGTCACCCAGGACAAAGGTTTGCTCGGAGACCAGGTCACGATTCGCCGCGACTATTTTCTCGACGCCTCCAAAGCCACCGCGCGCCTCCCCCGCGCCGAGTTCTTCTGCGGCGTTTTTGGATCGAGCGGACACACGCCCTCCACCGCCAGCTTCGTAATTCCGAATCTTGACCCAGGCTTGTATGCCCTGGTCCTGACCAATGCAACCGGGGGCAAAGTTCCCTACATGGTCACCGTCGTTCTGCAGAATCTGCAGAACCAATGGAAATTGGCCGGCTACTATCCCAAGCCGTCGGAGATCTCCGGCCACGATGCGGTCTGGTATGTGCAGCAGGCGCGCAAGTTCAAGCAGCAGGGCGAGTTGCACAATGCCTGGTTTTATTACGTTCTCGCCTGGGAGATGTATTCTCCCGTGGACTTCATGAGCAGCCTGCAATTGGACAAGCTCTCCAACGAGATTCAGGCGGCGCGCCCCGCCGACGTTCCCGGCGCTGACCCGGTGCCCTTGGCGGCTGCCAACGGACGCACCTACAGCCTGACCCAGGAATTTGCCGTCCCCGACGATCATGGCCAGCTTTCGCTTGTGGTCAAGTATGCGGCCGCCGACGTCAGCAATACCGCGCAGGCTTTCCAGGACAACACGGCGGTCATGAAAGCTCTGATCGCCAAGTTTCCCGAACTGCGCCCGGCCTTCAGCGGCATTGTGGCTCGTGCCACCACCCCCAGCGGCCAGGATTATGGAACTCTGTTGTCCATGAAAGACATCCGGTAACCAGAGGAGGCGCTCCAAAGTGAGGCTGATCCTGCCCGCATCCGCCGCAGCTTGCGCCCTTCGCCGTCCCACGATTGTCAGGATTCCTGTCATTCCCCTCTTGACTTCCGGGGCGGCCACGCTACAATATCCGCACTCGCCGCTCCGGCGGAGTAATTCCCCTTATGCCTTCACCGCATTCGCAGTTCGCCACCGTGCAGCCAATGAGTACTCCCATGAATCAGAAGTGCCGCCACCCCCGCGTGCAGATCGTCGCCCGCGAAGAGGATTCGGAATTCGTTGAGTGTCTGGAATGCCGCGAGGTATTCGAGAGCAGCGAGTTCAAGGATATGGCGATCGAGGATTCCGCGCTCGACGAATCTTGACCTCGGCGGGAAAGCGATTGCTTTCGGAACTGCGCCGAGGTGTGTTCTCTGCTGGCAGCTATCCAAACGAGGACAGTCACCGTTTGGAAATGCTATACATAGAAGCGCGATATATGAGGAACGGTACACAGAAAAACAGCTAGGATATGCCTACCCATCCCCCCATTCCGAAGACCGCCCTAGTCGTGGATGACTCCATGCTCATCCGCCACAGTGTCTGCCGCTTCCTCGAGGAGCGTGGCTTTATTGTGGAGTCAGCGACCAACGGCGTCGAGGCGCTGGAGGTTTTGAATAATTTCGTCCCGGATATCATCATCACCGACCTCTCCATGCCGCGCATGGGAGGGGTGGAATTGGTTTCCAAGATCAGGCAGCTCGAGGTCTTTGCCGACACCCCCATCCTGGTCCTGGCGGCGCGCCGCAGCACCAGCGAATTGCCCAATGAACTGCCCAACGGAGCCGCCGCCGTCATCTTCAAAGACATCGACATAGAAGCGCAGCTCGGCCGCGCCCTCGCCGCTACCCTCGCCTAGGCACCCGCTCAGCTCAGCGCAACTCCAGGTTTGCCTCCGCCGACACATCCAATCCGGCGAACTCCCTCGACATCCACTTCGAATACGCTGCGGCGGCGATCATGGCGGCGTTGTCGGTCGACATCACCCGCGAAGGGAAGTGAACCCGTACTCCGTTGCGTGGGCCGCGCTGCTCCAGGCTGGCTCGCAAGGCGCGGTTCGCGGCCACCCCGCCGGTGACCAGCAGCGTTCGCACCCCATATTCCTCGCAAGCTGCCATCGTCCGCTGCGTCAGATCGCTGACCACCGCCGCCTGGAAGCTGGCAACCAGATCGAGGGTCTGGCGATCGCAATGCTGGGTGTAATCCTCATCGGCGGGCGCGGCGATCTGCAGCAGAGCCTGGCGGCGCGCCGCGATGGCCGGGAACATCTCGTGGGTCTCCACATAGCGCAGCACCGCCGTTTTGATTCCGCTGTAGCTGAAATCGAAGCGCTTGCGATCCTGCTCGATTCTTCCCGCGCGCTTGGATTCATTGCGCGCCTGATGCTTGAGCTGGGCGAAGGTGAACTTCACCGCCTTGGGGTCGCCGAACTTCGAGATGCGATCGATAATCGGCCCGCCGGGGTAGCCCAGGCCAAGCAGCTTTGCCGTCTTGTCGAAGGCTTCTCCGGCGGCGTCGTCTCGAGTGTGCCCAATGTTTTCGTAGTGCCAGCTATCGCCGCGCAACTCGGCCAAAAACAGATGGGTGTGTCCACCGCTGACCACCAGGGCGAGCACGGGAAATTCCAGAACTCCGCAGCCCTTCTGTCGCTCTAGCAGCACAGCATGAATATGACCTTCAATGTGATTGACGGCGATCAGCGGCTTTTCCAGCGCCCAGGCGAGCGACTTGGCAAAGCTGATCCCGGTCAGCAGCGCGCCCGCCAGGCCGGGGCCGTTGGTGACGGCAATGGCATCCACGTCCGCATAGGTCAGGCCGGCTTTGGCCAGTGCGGCGCGGGTCACCGGCACCAGGTTCCGCAGATGCTCGCGGCTGGCCAGCTCCGGCACCACGCCGCCGTAGGGCGAATGGGTTGCGATCTGCGAAGCCACCACGCTCGACACCAACTCGTCGCCGCCGCGCACCAGCGCCGCCGCCGTCTCGTCGCAGGAGCTCTCAATTCCAAGAATCAATGCACGCTTGTCCACCTCTAAAGAATACCGCCTCCGATCTACAATGTCCTGATGGCTTGGGATACGCACAGCGATACGCACCGCGACGCAGCACTGCAAGCGCTTCGCATTCTCCGCCAGCACGGGCATCAGGCCCTGTGGGCTGGTGGATGCGTGCGCGACCTGCTGTTGGGTCGCGACCCCGCCGATTACGACGTTGCCACTTCGGCTACCCCCGACGAAGTAATGCGCATTTTTCCCCAGACCTACGCCGTCGGCGCAAAGTTCGGAGTGGTGCTGGTGCCGATGAAGGTCTTGGGTGACGCTAAGGGGCGAGGCCACATCGAGGTTGCCACTTTTCGCTCCGACGGAGCCTATCTCGACGGACGCCATCCCGACTCGGTGCGCTACACCCTCTCGGCGCAGCATGACGTAGAGCGGCGCGACTTCACCATTAACGGCTTGCTCCTCGATCCGCTTTCCCCGCACCCCAACACTCCGCATGGAGAGCTGTTGGACTACGTTGAAGGCCGTCGCGATCTGGAGCGCGAAATCGTGCGCACCATCGGCCAGCCCGAGCAGCGCTTCGTCGAAGACAAGTTGCGCATGTTGCGCGCCGTGCGCTTTGCGGCGCGCTTCGGATACACCATCGAAGCCGCGACCTCGCAAGCGATCCGCTCCCTGGCCGCGCAGATCCACCAGGTATCGTGCGAGCGAATCCGCGACGAGCTGTCGAAGATGCTGACCGAAGGCCAGGCGCAAAGGGCCTTCCAGTTGTTGGACGAAACCGGCCTGCTGCGCGAGGTGCTGCCCGAGATCGCGCGCATGAAGGGCGTGGCGCAGCCTCCGCAATATCATCCCGAGGGCGACGTCTTCGTTCACACTCTGCTGCTGCTGCAGGGCTTGCCGCCGGGCTGTCCGCCGACCCTGGCCTGGGGCGCGTTGCTGCACGACGTGGGCAAGCCGGCCACATTCCGGCGCGCCCCCGACCGCATTCGTTTCGACGGACACGTCGAGATTGGCGTGCGCATGGCCGAGGATATCCTCGCACGCCTGCGCTTCAGCAATCGCGATCGCGAGCAGATCCTGGCGCTGGTGGAAAACCACATGCGCTTTGCTGACGTACGGAAGATGAAGGACTCCACCTTCAAGCGCTTCGTGCGGCTGCCGGATTTCGACGAGCATCTGGCCATGCATCGGCTTGACTGCCTTGCCAGCCACGGGAAACTCGATCTCTACGACTACACCCGCGAGCGTTTGGCATCGCTGCCGGCGGGAGCCGTGCGTCCCGCCCATCTGATCAACGGCCACGATCTGATCGCCGCCGGATTCGCCCCCGGACCGCGCTTCGCCGAAATCCTTGCCGCAGTCGAGGACGCCCAACTTGAAGGCACGATTGCAACCCGCGACGAGGCCATGGGATTTGTCGAGAGCAACTTTCCGCCGAGGTAGGTTAAGATGCGGGGTGAGGAAGACCGGGACTTTCAGAATCTGAATACCAGTGCGGAGGTATAGGCCGATGCCAAAGGCGGTGCTGTTCGAGTACGAACTCGATGAAGATAACCTGCGGATGCTGCGTATATTGCAGCAACGCGAGGGGCTCACGTCTCTAAGAGCGGCGCTGCGGGAATGTCTCGGTATAGTCACCACCCTCGTGCGAGAGAGCCAGGAAGGATACTCAGTTATGCTGTCGAAAGATGGACAGCTAAAGGGCTCTGATATTGATAGCCTTCTCCCGCATCCGGAGCTTGACAAGATTGCCGACCAGGAGGAATTGAATAAAACTGTCGCCGTTGAGATCAGCAACGAGCTTGAAGCAAGACACGGATACAGTTACGAGCGGGCACTGGAGCTAGGGCGTCCGATCGGGCGTTACAAGAAGTGTCCTGTCCCGGACGGCGAGTGGATCGGTCAGCTTGATTTCAAGATCGCTCACGAACCAGGCGTCGATTTCAACGCGAGGATGTGGTGTTTCTTCACATTCATCCGTGAGGTGAAGCACGACGGCAAACACCGGGGACGCCCAGGTGAGAAATACCAATTGCTAGCATGGAAGACCGATGGTGTCAGCTTCAAGCCGACGGACGGCGGCATCGATATGGGCGCGCTGGAAGTGGAGCCATCGGTTAGGTTGCTCCTCCGCACACGCACTGCCCCTAAGACAGCCGGAAGATACGCTCCACGAGAGGAATGGGGATACTGGAACACCGTTGACTACGAAGACAGCGCGAGGCCGCAGGCAGACATATCCAACCCCAACATAATAACGGCACCGGACACGACTCCTGATGCTGACGACACCAGCGCGGCTGACCCAGTAGGCACGTTGAATATTTCTGGGCAGGACCTCAATGAAAACCGGCAATCGTCGACATCCGAGTGTGAGGATGTGCCCCCGGAACTTTCGCCGGAAGAGTGGGTGAAGCTCAACGATCCGTGTGCTGTGATGACCCCGGAAATTGCTGCCATTGAAACGAAGCGAGTCCGGCGAGCTCTTTACGAGATAACCTCAGCCGAGGGGCTCGACAAGACCTAGCCACCGCGGGAATTGTTCTCCGCTATAATCGACCAATGGAGCGGGTTTCCAACACATTGCAACGCATCATGGCCGAGGCGTTGAAGAGTTTGCCGCCGGAGCAACTGTCCCAGGGCACCTGGGATTTTGTCGCCGGACGCGCCGTGGCACGAAGAACCCGAGTGACCGCCTTCAAAAAACAAATTCTGCTGGTCGAGGTGGACGACGCCAACTGGTGCGCGCAGCTTCGCGCCATGGCTCCGCAGTTTCTGGCGCGGCTCAACCAGGTCATCCGGATTGAGCGCATCGAATTCAAATGCACGGGCTGGCAGGAGCACCGCGAGAATTCTAATCGCACTCGCAGATAAGGGAACCCATGAAGGTCACCGAAAAAGACGTAGCCTATGTCGCCGACCTGGCTAATCTCGAACTCACGCCGGACGAGAGCACGCGCATGGTCGCCGATCTGAACTCCATCCTCGGCCACATCGACAAACTGAACGAACTGGACACCAGCAACGTGGAGCCGCTCGCCGAAGTGGTCTCCGCCTTTGCCTCCGCCGAGCGCCACGGCAGCCAGAAGTTTGCCTATGCGCAGCGCCCCGACGAGGTGAAGCCCGGACTGAGCCGCGCCGTGGCTCTCTTCAATGCACCGGACACCGATGGAACCTGCTTCAAGGTTCCCAAAGTCATTGAGCGATAAGCCAAGGCCATGGAGAAGGATCGATGAATAAAAGATCGATGGATATCAATGCACTAACAATCGACTCCGCGCGCTCGATGGTAGAGAGCCGCCGTCTTTCCGCCGTCGAGCTGGCCGAGGCGCACTACTCTGAAATTAGCAGCCGCGACGGCACCATCGGCTCCTTCCTGACCCTGACTCGCGGACGCGCCCTAGCGCAAGCCGAACGCATTGACCGCCTCGCCGAAAAAGGCGATCCGCTGCCGCCCCTGGCCGGAGTTCCGGTCGCCATCAAGGACGTGCTGATGACGCGTGGCGATCGCACCACGGCCGGCTCGCGCTTCCTTGACAAATTCATCGCCCCCTACGACGCAACCTCCGTCGAAAAGCTGGAAGCCGCCGGCGCTGTCTGCCTTGGCAAACTCAATTGCGATGAGTTCGCCATGGGATCCTCGAACGAAAACTCGGCGTTCTTTCCGGTGCATAATCCGCGCGACACCACGCGCGTCCCCGGAGGCTCTTCAGGCGGCTCGGCCGCTGCGGTCGCCGCCGGCTTCGCGGTCGCAACCCTGGGCTCGGACACAGGCGGCTCCATCCGCCAACCCGCGGCTTTCTGTGGCGTCGTGGGACTCATGCCCACCTACGGACGCGTTTCGCGCTACGGACTGATCGCCTTTGCCAGCTCGCTCGATCACGTCGGCCCGCTCACCCGTACGGTCAAGGATTCGGCGACGCTGCTCGAGGTCATCGCCGGACGCGACCCGCACGATTCCACCTCGGCCGATGTGCCGGTGGGCAAATACTCAGAGGAGTGCGGGCGTGAAGTAAAGGGCTTGCGCATCGGTATTCCAAAGGAATATTTCGGCGAAGGCCTGGACCCGGAGATTCGTGAGGCCATCGAGCGCCGCATCGACGGACTGCGCGAGGCCGGCTGCGAGATTGTCAATGTTTCGCTGCCCCACACCGAGTACGCCATTCCGGTCTACTACATCGTCGCCACCGCCGAGGCATCGGCCAACCTGGCGCGTTTCGACGGCGTGCGTTACACCGCCCGCTCGCCCCAGACCAAGACCCTCGCCGATATGTACCGTCGCAGCCGCGACGAAGGTTTTGGCGCCGAAGTAAAGCGCCGCATCATCCTCGGCACGTACGCACTGAGCGCCGGCTACTACGACGCATATTACTTGAAAGCTCAGCAGGTCCGCACCCTGCTCACCCGCGACTTCCAGAATGCATTCACAAGTGTCGATGCAGTCATAACTCCCGTCACACCGACCGTCGCCTTCAAACTCGGCGAGAAGACCGACGATCCGATGGCAATGTACTTGAACGACATTTACACCGTGACCGCAAATCTGGTCGGAGTGCCAGGCATCTCGCTGCCGTGCGGAAACAATCACGAAGGTCTGCCCATTGGAATTCAGATCCTGGGCAAGCACTTCGATGAAGCCACGGTGATTCGCTTGGCGCACGCCCTGGAGCAGAACCAGCAATAGCCGGACAAGGAGGAGAGCGCGATGGGCCTTCCGCGCTCTCCTCCTTGTCCGGCGTTTCGCCGTGCATCCTTTTAATGCGCCGCGCTCACCGCGCCTTTCCTCGCAGTGACCTTGCGCAGCAGGAAGACCACCGGAACGCAGGCGAAGCAGACTGCGGCGAGGTACTGGAAGTCATCGACATAGGCCAGCAGCCGGGCCTGTTGCGAGAGCATTCCATTCAGGATTGCATACGCCTGCAACGGTGCGCCGCCGCTCCGTCCGGTCAGTGCCGCCGCACTGTTCAGCATCTGCCGGAAAACCGTGCTCGTCCCATTCAAGTGGGCAGCCAGCCTGACGTGGTGAACTTGCTCATGTCGGGCCACGATCGTGTTCACGATCGAGATTCCGATCGAGCCTCCCACATTGCGCATCAGGTTGAACAGTCCCGCCGCGTTGCCGATCTCCTCGTTGGGCAGGCCAGCCATGCTGGTGGTAGCCAACGGGACGAAGATCATACCGGAGCCAAAGCCGCTGATGATCACCGGCCAGAGCATGCTCCACGGCGAGAGATCCAGGTTGACGCGGGCGAACCACAGCGCGCAGAAGCCGAAGGTTCCAAAGCCGGCTGCCAACAGGTACCGGTTGTCGATGCGGCTGCCGATCAATCCGATCAGCGGCATGGCTACCACCGCGCCCAAGCCGCGTGGGCTGACCGCCATTCCTGCGTTAAACGCGTTGTAGCCGAGCAACTCCTGGTAGAACAGCGGCAGCAGCGTGATCATGCCATAGATGACTCCGCCGAACATTCCAATCAGCAAGCAGCCGAGCGTGAAGTTGCGGTTGAGGAATACGCGCAGTTTCACTAAAGGGTCATGATGCTTCAACTCCCAGACCAGGAATGCGACGAAGCATACGACCAGAATCGCCACTGCCCAGCGAATCCAAGTGGCTCCGAACCAGTCGTCCTCCTGCCCCTTGTCGAGCACCATCTGCAGGGCGGCGAGCCAGATTGCCAGCAGGCCGAAGCCGATGGCGTCAAAGCGTCCCGGCTTGGCATCGCGAATGTAAATCGGGTCGTGCACGTAGCGCATGATCATGAAAATTGCGAGGATGCCGATCGGTATATTGATGTAGAAAGCCCAGCGCCACGAATAGGTTTCGGTCAGCCAGCCGCCCACGGTGGGGCCCAGCACCGGGGCTACCACCACGCCCAGTCCAAACAGCGCCATCGCTTGCCCGCGCTTGTGTGGCGGAAAGCTCTCCAGCAGGATGGCCTGCGAGAGAGGCTGCAACGCTCCACCGCCGGCGCCCTGCACCGCCCGCGCAATCAGGATCATGGCAAGGCTGTCGGCAGCTCCGCAGGCAAACGAGGAAACCGTGAAGATCACAATGCAGGTCAGCAGAAAACGCTTGCGTCCGAAGCGCTGCGAGAACCATGTGCTGGTAGGCAGAATAATCGCGTTGGCCACCAGGTAGCTGGTCAGAACCCAGGTGGCTTCATCGTTGGTGGCGGAGACCGATCCGGCAATGTAAGGCAGCGCAACCGAGGCAATCGAAGTATCCAGAACTTCCATGAAGGTGGCCAGCATCACCGAGACGGCCACCAGCCAGGGATTGGATACGGGCACGGGACCAGCCAGGGAGGCTGCTGGGGGCGAATCACTCATCTGTGTCGGGACTCATTTCTCTCTGTATGAAATGGCGCGCGAGGATCGCCGGGTTGCACGCGATGAATTGGATTGTGTATCGCAGCACTCGATTTAACTCTCTGTAGGCAGGCGGGCTTACAGGACTGTGACGCCGGTCATCGCCCCGGACTCGGGTAAACTAAACTAGAAGCGCATGGCTGTCGCCAGCAAAGCAGAGAGCTGGATGCAACCCAGGATGCAGTCCATAATTGCTTAGCGTAGGTATATGGTTGCATCGGAAGCTACATAGGTAGTTATACTAGGTGCTCACATCGTAGTTAAGATCCGGTAACGCGAGGCGCGAGCGTGCTGCGAACGATTCGAGAGGACATTCATTCCGTACTGGAGCTCGATCCGGCGGCGACCGGCACGCTCTCCGTGCTGCTCAACTATCCAGGGCTGCACGCGGTGTGGGCGCATCACATCAACCACTGGCTCTGGCTGCATGGCTTCCGCCTGCTGGCGCGCTATCTTTCGCAGGTCTCGCGCTTCTGGACCGGGATCGAGATTCATCCCGGTGCCACCATCGGGCGTCGCCTGTTTATCGATCACGGCATGGGTGTGGTGGTCGGCGAGACGGCGATCATCGGCGACGACGTGACCCTCTACCACGGCGTGACTCTGGGCGGCACCAGCCTGATGAAAAAGAAGCGCCACCCCACCCTCGGAAACGGCGTGGTCATCGGCAACACCTCCAGCATCTTGGGAGACATCGTCGTAGGCGACAACTCGCGCGTCGGCGCAGGCTCGGTAGTGCTGCGCGATGTGCCCCCTAACTCGACGGTCGTCGGAGTGCCCGCGCACATCGTCTATCGCGACGGCAAGCGGGTGCTCATCACCGATCCTCGCGAGATCAAGGATCCGCTCAGCGATGCCCTGATCGCCTTGGCAAAGGATGTCGAAGGGCTGCGCTCGCGCCTGGACAAACTGGCGCACCTGGAGGCAGTAGCCGCGCCGGTGGCCGGGGCCGAGACTTGCACGGCGGGCGGGTTGGCCAATGAAGACCAAGAGCGCCGCGATTACCGCAGCGAATTCGACAAGAGCGGCTTTGCCGATTACGGCGCGGGAATTTAGCCGAACGGTTAGCTGAACGATGCTGAGCCGAAATGACGTTGAACCGAATGTTGCTGAACCAAGTTGCTGAACTCAGTGTTGCTGAACTCAGTGTTGCGCTCAACCCAGTCTCGCGGTAGCATCTAACAGTCAAAGTCTCTCGCACTTCTCCAGTGCAGTGAGGCGCGGTGGCCAAGTGGTAAGGCAGAAGCCTGCAAAGCTTCCATCGGCGGTTCGATCCCGCCCCGCGCCTCCAAAATTACTTTGGTGGCCCACATCCGCCCTCTTTTGGCGAATGTGGGATGAGCGAAGACGTGCCTGCTCTGCTTCTCGCGTGCCGATTTTTCGTTTGACCTCGACCGCCATCCGTCGTAATCTTTTTCGGTGAGCCTTGCAACCACATCCTGCGCTGATTGCTCCTCCCGTCGATGGTGGTCCTACACCGTCGCGTGCCTCTAGTTCAGGCACGTTTCTCCGTTTCCCCTACAATGGAATGAAATACATCTGCCGCAACGCGTTTGCGTTTTGCGCCGAATCTCAGGACCAACGAATGCAAGCAGTCTCCGCAAATTCATCGGCCGCACCCACCCTGGGAGAGTTGCTCCGTGTGCTGCTGGCCGGGCGCGATCTTACCCGCCAAAAGGCCGCGCAACTGGTCGACGCCATGCTGGCCCCGGAAGCTCCCGACGCACAGATTGCGGCGGCCTTGGCGCTGCTGACCGCCAAGGGTGAAAATCCGGAAGAGCTGGCAGGCTTTGCCGACGCCCTCTACCAGCGCGTGCTCTCCGTTGAAATTCCGCCGCAGGTGCTGGACACGGCGGGTACCGGCGCCAGCAAGGTGAAAACCTTCAATGTTTCCACCGCGGCCGCATTCGTCATCGCCGCCGCCGGATGCCAGATCGCCAAGCACGGCGCGCGCGCCTCCACCAGCAGCAGTGGCAGCGCCGACGTGTTGACCGCCCTTGGCGTCCGCATCGACTGTGAAACCGCGACCGCCGTCCGATGCCTGCGTGAACTGGGAATCTGCTTCCTGTTTGCTCCCAACTACCACCCCGCTTTGGCCCGTGTCGCCCCTATCCGCAAGGCGCTGGGATTCCGCACTACATTCAATCTGGTGGGTCCGATGGTGAATCCATGCCGGGCGCAGTACCGCTTGCTTGGCGTAGCCGACCAGGCGCGCATGGCCGATGTGGCCGGTGCGCTCTCGCTCATCGGCGTGTCGAGGGCCTGGGTGCTGCGCGGCGGCGATGGCTTGGACGAGATCACTACCGCCTGCGCCACGCGCGTGCTGGAGGTCCGTGAGGGCCACCACAACGAACTCCTCTCGGTTTCGCCCTCGGACTTCGGAATTACCCAGCGCCCCACCGATGCGGCGCGCGCCGGAGGCGCGGAAGAGAATGCAGCGACCGTGCGCGCGGTGCTCTCCGGCCAGGGTCGCAATAGCCAGGGCCATGATGGCCAGGGTTCTAATGACCAACGTTATAACGTAGCGCGCGACCTGGTCGTGCTCAACGCCGCCGCCGCCTTGCACGTCCGCACCGGCGATGGATGGCTCGAATGTGCCGCCCGTGCGCAACGCGCCATTGACGACGGCTCCGCGCTGCATAAACTCGAAGCCCTGGCCGCCATGTCGCAGGTGGCGATGTCGCAGGCGGCCGAAGGAGCCCCACAGTGAGCGCGGAATTCCTCCAACGCGTCATGGACGCCAAGCGCATCGAGATGAGCCTGCTCGGCGACGCCGTGCGCGAGAGCGTGCGCGATGCCGCGCTGGTGGCGCGCCAAGCCCGCAAGCCCCGTTTCCGCGAAGCACTGCTGGTGCACTCGACGGCGATCATCGCCGAGTTCAAGCGGCATTCGCCATCGGCGGGAGACATTCAGCCCGGAGCCGATCCGGTCGAGGTCGCGCGCCTCTATGAAGCCGGCGGCGCGGCGGCCATGTCGGTACTGACCGAGCCGCAGCACTTCAAAGGTTCGCTCGACGATCTGCGCCGCGTCGCCGCCGCCGTCAAGCTGCCTCTGCTGCGCAAGGACTTCGCCGTGGACCGTCACCAGGTCTATGAAGCCGCCATCGCCGGGGCCGAAGCCGTGCTCGTGATCGTCGCCGGACTGACCGATGCCGATGCCTTGAAACTGCTCGACGCCGCCCACCATGTTCATCTCGATGCCCTGGTAGAAGTACACACCGTCGATGAACTGCAACGTGCGTCCGCTCTGGGCGCGACCCTGATCGGGGTCAACAATCGCAATCTCAAAACCCTCAAGGTTGATCTGGAAACCGGGCTGCGACTAGCCGAACTGGCGCCATCGAATGCGACCCTTGTGGCCGAGAGCGGCCTGCGCACGCGGGCCGACATCGAACGCCTCCAGTCCGCCGGATACAAGGCCTTCCTCATCGGCGAGACGCTGATGCGCTCGGGCGATCCGCTGACCTCCCTGCGCGAGTTGCAGGGCTTGGAGCAAACGCGATGAGTGGGGTAATCAGTGCGGTCGAGATCAAGATCTGCGGCATCACCCGCGCCCAAGACGCAGTGGCCGCCGTCGATCTAGGCGCGGTCATGCTCGGCCTGAACTTCTATCCCCAAAGCCCGCGCTGCATTACCCTGGAGCAAGCTCAGAAAATCGCGCGCATTGTCCAGGGACGAGTGAAGCTGGTCGGTGTATTCGTAAATATGAATATAGAGGAAGTGCTGCGCATTGCCCGTGCCGTACCGCTGGATGCCGTGCAGTTGCACGGTGACGAATCGCTCCACGATTGCGAGCTAGCCGCCCAGGAGTTCGAAGTGATTCGCGCCCTCAAGGCCGACGCCGGGTTCACCACAGAACGCTCTGCCGAGTTCGCCTGCTGTCGTGGGCTTCTCGTGGACACTCCGAGCGCGGGACATGGCGGCTCGGGCGAAAGCTTTCCCTGGGCGAGCGTGCCGTGGGCGAGCCTGCGCCGTGCATCTCCCGCGCTCAAGGTCTTTCTCGCCGGAGGCCTGCACGCCGGCAATGTCGCCGAGGCCATTGCAGCGGCGCATCCTGACGTGGTCGACGTGTGCAGCGGCGTCGAGTCGGCGAAAGGAATCAAGAGCGTGAGCCAGATGCGCGAATTTGTAGCGGCCGTGCGGGCCGCGGAGAGGCACAAGCAATGAAGGACGCAGCAACCAAGGACGCAGCAGTATTGGAGAGCCTTCTGAGCGCCTCCGCCGAGGGTTACTTTGGCCACTACGGCGGACGCTTCGTGGCCGAAACGCTGGTCGAACCGCTCGACGAGTTGAGCGCGGCATTCGCCGAAGCCAGCAAGGATGCGAGCTTTCAACGCGAGTTGAACGGATTGCTCGCCGAGTTCAGCGGCCGCCCCACGCCCTTGTACTACGCCGAACGGCTCAGCGAATACGCTGGCGGCGCGCGCATCCTTCTCAAGCGCGAAGACCTCGGCCACACCGGCTCCCACAAGATCAACAACGCGCTCGGACAGGTGTTGCTGGCGCGGCGCATGGGCAAGCGGCGCATCATCGCCGAAACCGGAGCCGGGCAGCACGGCGTCGCCACCGCTACGGTCTGCGCGCGCTTTGGCCTGGAGTGCGTCGTCTACATGGGCGCCGAGGACATGAAGCGCCAGGCGCTCAATGTCTTCCGCATGCGCCTGATGGGAGCTGAAGTGCGCGGTGTCGAGGCGGGCTCCAAGACCCTGAAGGATGCTATCAATGAGGCGTTGCGCGACTGGGTCACCAACGTGCGTGACACCTATTATCTGCTGGGTTCGGCCCTGGGACCGCATCCCTACCCGACCATGGTGCGTGAGTTCCAGCGCGTCATCGGCGACGAGGCGCGGGTGCAGATGCTGGCCCGCGAAGCTCGCCTGCCGGATGCGGTGGTGGCATGTGTAGGCGGCGGCTCCAACGCAATCGGCATCTTCACCGCGTTTGTCGGCGATACAGCCGTACGCTTGATTGGCGTCGAGGCCGGTGGCCGCGGCGAATCTCTCGGCGACCATGCGGCCCGCTTCCACGGCGGCGTACCCGGCGTCCTGCAGGGAACCTACAGCTACGTGCTACAGGACGACGATGGTCAGATTGCGGCAACCCATTCGGTCTCTGCCGGCCTCGACTACGCATCCGTCGGCCCCGAGCACGCGCATCTGCGCGAATTGGGCCGTGCCGAGTACGTCTCCGCCGATGACGCCGAGGCCCTGGAGGCCTTCGATCTGCTCTCGCGGCGCGAGGGAATCATTCCCGCCCTGGAGTCTGCGCACGCCATCGCCTACGCGGTAAAGTTGGCCAAGCAACTTGGCAAGGATGGATTGATGATTGTGAATCTATCAGGACGCGGCGACAAAGATGTGGACACGGTGGCCAAACTGAAAGCCAACCTGAATGAAGGTGGCGCGCAATGACCACACGCCTGCAGCAGGCCTTCAAGACCCTCCGTGAGACAGGGCGCAAGGGCGTCGTACCCTACATCACCGCAGGCGATCCCGACCTTGAGACGACTTACGAACTGCTGGTTGCCATGGCGCGTGGCGGAGCCACGGCGATCGAGTTGGGTATGCCGTTCAGCGATCCCGCCGCCGACGGTCCGGTGATTCAGCGTGCCTGCGAGCGCGCCCTGGCCCGTGGCGTCAAACTGAACGCAGTGCTTGCAGTCGCAGCCCGCGCGATCCAGACCTCGGGCGTTCCCATCGTGCTCTTCAGTTATCTCAATCCGCTGCTCCGCCACGGCCTCGGCAAACTGGCGCAAGATGCGGCGGATGCCGGTCTTGCCGGAGTGCTGGTGACCGATCTTCCGGCAGAGTCGGCGCAGGGCTTTTCGCAGGCCTTGCAGCGGCGCGGACTCGACTTGGTATCGCTGGTCGCGCCGACCTCGACCCAGCAGCGCATCGCCCAGATCGCGCAGCACGCCACCGGTTTTCTCTACGCCATCTCGGTCACCGGAGTCACCGGAACCCGCCAGCAGTTGAGCGCCGACGCCGGCGAATTGCTCCAGCGCATCCGTCGGGTTACGCAGTTGCCCGTCGCGGTTGGATTCGGAATCAGCAATGCCGAGCAGGCGCGCCAGGTCTGGGCGCAGGGTGCCGACGCCGTCATCGTCGGCTCAGCCATTGTGCGCAAGATCGAAGAATTCGGGGCCCAGGCTCCCGCGGAAGTGGAGCGCTTTGTGCGCGAGTTGCTCGCGTCACAGGCGGTGGAGGCATAGCTCAATGCTTGTATTGATGAATGTGAATGCAACCGAGGAACAGACGCAAGCGGTCTGTAAGCGCGTGGAAGAGCTTGGGTACAGGACTCATCCGCTGCCCGGCGCAACCCGGGTCGCCATCGGAATCACCGGCAACAAAGGCGCGGTGGAAGCCGATGCGCTCAGCCAACTGCCCGGTGTCGCCGAGGTCATCGCCGTCACCAAGCCTTACAAACTGGTGAGCCGGGACATGAAGTGCGAGGACACGGTCGTGCGCTTCAAGGGAAGCGATGCGACCGTAGGCGGAAGCGAACTGGCGCTGATGGCCGGCCCCTGTTCGGTGGAGAGCCGCGATCAGCTCTTTCGCGCCGCCGAGGCCGTGGCCAAGGCGGGCGCGCGATTCCTGCGCGGCGGCGCCTTCAAACCGCGCACCTCGCCCTACGCCTTCCAAGGCATGGGCGAGCCGGGATTGCAACTAATGGCCGCCGCCCGTGAAGCCTTCGGACTTCTTGTAGTCACCGAGGCCGTCGATCACGAATCGCTTGCGCTCGTCGATCACTACGCCGACATGATCCAGATCGGTGCGCGCAACATGCAAAACTTCGCTCTCCTCAAACTCGCCGGACGCGCCAGCAAGCCGGTGCTCCTCAAGCGCGGCCTCGCCGCCACTCTCGATGAGTTGCTGATGGCCGCCGAATACATCATGAGCGAGGGCAACTACAACGTGGTGCTCTGCGAGCGCGGCATCCGCACCTTTGCCGATCACGCCCGCAACACTTTGGATGTGAGCATCATCCCGGCGGCAAAGAAACTGACTCACCTCCCCATCATTGTCGACCCCAGCCACGCCGCTGGCCGTCGCGACACCGTGGCTCCGCTCGCTCGCGCCGCCATTGCCGTGGGCGCCGACGGCGTCATCGTCGAGGTGCATTGCGATGCCGCCCACGCGCTCTCCGATGGAGCGCAGTCGCTCTACCCGGACCAGTTCGCCGCCATGGTCGGCGACCTGCGCCGCATCGCCGAAGTCGTGGGCCGCGCCCTGCCACAGCCGCAATCGAAGCCACATCCGCAACCGGAGCCTTCCGCCCCGGTGGTGGCCCGGTGACCGCCAGCTCGGAGTTCGCCGATTTCTGCCGCCTCGCCTCGTCCGGTGGCTTGGTCGCCGTCGCTGAGACGGTCTCCGCCGACCTCTTGACGCCGCTCTCGGCCTATTTGCGGATTGCCCAAGGGGCACAACGTTCGTTCCTGCTGGAGTCGGTCGAGGGCGGCGAGCACCTGGCGCGTTATTCGTTCCTGGGAGCCGATCCCGCCATGGTGGTGCGCAGCCGCAACGGTGTCACCACCGTGCAGGATGCCGGCGGCGAGCGCATCGAGCCGGGCACTGCCGTGGACGTCCTGCGTCGCGAGTTTGCTGATCGCAATCTGGCAGCCGCCGAGCATATCGCGCCCATGGCTGGAGGCTGCGTCGGCTACCTGGGCTACGCCGCCTCGCGCTGGTTTGATCCTGCGATGCAGGCGGTTACGGGTTCGGGCGACGATGCCTGCTTCCTCATCTTCCGCACCGTGCTGGCCTTTGATCACGCCCGCCAGCAGATCCAGATTCGCACCCTGGCCGAAGTGGAGCCCGACGCAAGCGACGCTACGCTCAAGGAGAAGTTCAGTACCGCCTCGGCCAAGAATCGCGAAGTCGTGCGCAAGCTCAGCGCCGCCGTCGAGTTGCCGCTGAAGGCTATGGCGGTCTCCGGCGCGGGCGAGGCCGACTTCGACTCCAACTTTTCGCAGAAGGAATTCGAGAGCGTCGTGGCCGAGGGCAAGGAGCTGATCTTCGCCGGCGAGTGCTTCCAGATCGTCTTGTCGCAGCGCTTCCAGCGCAAGACCAATGCCAATGCGGTCGCACTCTATCGCGCCCTGCGGGCCACCAATCCATCCCCGTACATGTTTCTGCTCAACTTCGGCGACCTGCCCGCCAACGGTGACGCCCATGGTGACGCCCATGGTGGCGAGCGGGCGCTCATCGGCGCATCGCCCGAGATGCTGGTGCGCTGCCGCGACCGCGAATTAACCTACCGCCCCATCGCAGGCACCAGGCCCCGCGGAGCCAACGCCGCGGAGGATGCCCGGCTGGCCGCCGAGTTGCTCGCCGACGAGAAGGAGCGCGCCGAGCACATGATGCTGGTCGACCTCGGCCGCAACGATCTCGGCCGCGTCGCCAGCTACGGCACGGTCAAGGTAAAGAAGCTCTTAACTGTGGAGAAGTACTCCCACGTGCAGCACCTTGTCACCGAACTCCAGGCCGAGCTGCGCCCCGGTCTCGACCGCTTCGATGCTCTCGGCGCCTGCTTTCCCGCAGGCACCGTGACCGGCGCGCCCAAGATTCGCGCCATGCAAGGCATCGCCGAACTAGAGCGCGGTGCGCGCGAAGCCTATTCGGGCGCGGTCCTCTACGCCGATTACGACAACAATCTCGACTCCTGCATCACCATCCGCACCATGGAGTTGTCGGGCGACCAGTTAAGCGTGCAAGCCGGTGCAGGAATTGTCGCCGACTCCGTGCCCACCCTGGAGTGGGAAGAGACGGTCAACAAGTCGCGCGCGCTGCGCCGTGCCGTGGCCCTGGCCGAATTGGAAGGATAGATAACAGGTGGCCCACATCCGCCTTCTTTTGGCGAATGTGGGGTGCGCAAAATAGCGGAGGATAACCATGCTGCTCGTCATCGATAACTACGATTCATTCACCTACAACCTGGTGCAGTTTCTGGGTGAGCTCGGAGCCGATCCCGTAGTGCGCCGCAACGATCAGGTAACTGTGGCAGAGATAGCCAGCGGCGGCTATCGCGGCATCGTAATCTCCCCCGGACCTGGCGTGCCCAAGGATGCCGGAATCTCTCTGGCGGTAATCCGCGAACTCGGCGCACGGCTTCCCATTCTCGGTGTCTGCCTCGGTCATCAGGCGATTGGCGAAGCCTTCGGCGGCCGCATCGTGCGCGCTCCCCGGCCGATCCACGGCAAAGCCAGCCGCATCAAGCACGACGGACGCGGCATCTTCACCGGCCTGCCCGAAGAGATCGAGGTCGCGCGTTATCACTCCCTGGTGATCGAGCCCGACTCCTGCCCCGATGTGCTGGAGGTCACCGCCTCCACCGCCGACGGAATCATCATGGGGGTACGCCATCGCAGCCTGCCCATTGAAGGCGTGCAGTTCCATCCCGAGTCCGTCCTCACCAGCAACGGAATGCACATTCTCTCCAACTTCCTGCGTCTCTGCGCCGCCGCCCCGCTAGTGGCATGAGCTGGGTGGCCCACATCCGCCGAGCGCCCGCAGCCGGAGCGGCGTCCGTTGCCGCGTACCCGGCTGTGAAGCTCTGTTGGCGAATGTGGGGCTGCGAGAAGTTCCGCTGTTTGCAACTCTGCGGCGCACGCCCAGCATTATGCCCCGCCCGCTTTGTGCTAGTCTTGCTAATCCCTGTTGGCTGAAATAGCTTATGCTCGCGATTCCCGCTTCCTTTCCAAATCATTTTCTCTGGGGCGTCTCCACCTCCTCGCACCAATTCGAGGGAGGCAACACGCTGAACCAGTGGCATGACTGGGAGCGTGCCGGACGCATCCGCTCCGGCGCTGGCTGTGGCTTAGCTTGCGATTGGTGGCGCAACGCAGAGCGCGATCTCGAGCTCTGCTCCGGCCTCGGCCTCAACGCCATCCGCATCTCGCTGGAGTGGAGCCGCATGGAACCGGCCTTCGCCCACTGGAGCGATACCGCCGTGGTGCGTTACCGCGAGATCATCCGCGAAGCCCGCCGCCGTGGCATGAGGGTCTTTGTCTCCCTTCACCACTTCACCCATCCGCGCTGGTTTGAGGCTCGCGGAGGCTTCCTGGATTCCCAGGCCCCCGAGCTTTTCCGTCACTACGCCAAGCGCGCCGTGCGCTCGTTGGGAGACCTGGTGACCGACTGGGTGACCTTCAACGAGCCCAATGTTTATGCGGCCTTCGGCTATCTCTTCGGCGAGTTCCCACCCGGACGGCTGAACGAATTAAATTCCACTCTCAGCGTCTTTGCCGCCATGATGCGCTCCCACGCGGCGGCCTATGACGTGCTCCATCGTGAGCAGCTCGAGGCCAACGTCGGCCTCGCGGTGAACTACGTCGTCTTCGAGCCCGCTCGCGACAATGTGCTCGACCGCCAGCTCGCCGCCGCCTATGACGCGTTGTTTAACCGCGCCACGCTGAGCTATCTGCGCGGCGAGCCGCTGCCGCTGCCCTTCGCCATGATGGCCCCTGCCGCTCCTGAATGCGTGGGCAAGACCGACTTCATCGGACTCAACGTCTATAACCGCTTGCACGTGCGCGCCCCCTTCGGAGAAAAGTTCGGCCCCGGCGGCCTCCACGTTCCCCGCCATCTGCCCCAGGGAGACCGTGGCATTGCCGCGCCCTACGGCGAGGCCTACCCCAAGGTAGTCTCGGCGGCCGTGGAAGCCTACGCTCCCCTGGGCTGTCCCATGTATGTGATGGAAAACGGAGTTCCCGACCGCGCCGACCGCATCCGCCCCTGGCTGCTGGTCAACTCCCTGCGCGAGTTGCGCCGCATGTGGCAGCAGGGCTACGACGTGCGCGGCTACTTCCACTGGAGCCTGGTGGACAACTTCGAATGGAGTGAGGGCTGGCACCTGCGCTTCGGCCTCTACGCCCTCGACCAAGCCACCCAGCAACGCATCGCCCGCCCCAGCGCCGAGATCTACCGCCAGATCATCGCCGACAACGGAATCCGCCGCGAGTTGCTGGAGCGCTGGGAAAAAGCTCCGGAGTAAAGGGCGATCGATTCAAAGACAAAGGCGGGTGGCCCACATCCGCCTTCTTTTGGCGAATGTGGGGTCGGAGAAGTCGTCGGGTGCCCCCAGGTTTTCGCAGTTGCGGTCACTCTTGTTTTCCGGCGCGCCTAGCAGCGCAAGCTCTCATAACTCGCCAAGGCAGATAGTTTTGCGGGCGCCAAAAGTTCGCCAACCGGCAGCAGCTCAGCTTCTGGCTTCGCAGCGCTTTCTCCCGTGGCCTCGTAGTCGTATTTGATCCCCTCGTACTGGCGGATACGCACCCCCTCTTCGTCCACGCTGAGGTAGGTCGGTTCGGCGTTGGTCCAGCATCCGCTGTTGTAGTAGTCCACGCCGTGGCGGCCCTGGTGCGAGGCCACGTGGGTATGTCCGCAGAAGATGCGGTCCACCCGTCCGGCACGGGCGTAGAGCAACGCGCCCTCGGCCACTCGGGTCTCCATGCGAAGCCAGCGCGTGTTCACCCGGTCGATGAAGCGTGAAAATCGTTTCCTGCTGCCGTCCATCTTTTGCAGCTCGTAAAAAATCCGCTCGCCGACCCGGGCCAGAAACGGGTTCTTGGCGCAGAAGGGGTCGAACTGGTGCCCATGCACCGCAACGTGGCGCTTGCCCTGGTACTCCCAAACATAGCGCTGATAAACCGGCACGCCCACCAGATGCGACATGATCTTGGAAAGTCCCTGATCGTGATTGCCCTCCACCCACACCACTTCCACCTTGCGCTTCGGGTTGGAGAGTTTACGTATCCGGGAGAGAAATTTCCAGTGTTCGCTGGTCAAGCGGCGGAAGTTCAGGTCGCTGAAGATATCGCCCAACAGCACCAGCCGGCGGAAATTTGTCTCCGACAGCAACTCGGTGGCTTCGCGGGCGCGGCTCACTTCGCTACCCAAGTGCAAGTCGGAGAGAATCAGAGTGTCCATCGCCGTCTCTGTCATAACGCAATTAGTTTGACCGGGCGCGGTGAATTGGTAATAAACCCCTCGTGAATTTTGCATGAAAGATTGTGCAAGTATCCATTTTGCAACCTGCGGCGCAGCGAGCGCTTGGCCCGTTATGGCGGTGCAACCTCGGCCCACTTAGTCACATCAACGACGGGCACAGGTGTCCCATGCCAGCCGCCCGGATCCTCTGTGTTGACGATGACGCCGCAATTTTGATGACGCTTCCGATGGTTCTCAAATTCCATGGGTATGAAGTGACCACCGCTGCCTCGGTTCCAGAGGCACTGAATCTCATCACATCGGAGCAGCGATTCGATGTGCTCATCACTGACCTCAACATGGGTCATATTGCCGATGGATTCACCGTGGTTCACACCATGCGGAAGGTGAACCCCCAATGCGTCAACCTCATTCTGACGGGCTACCCTGCATTCGAAACAGCATTACAGGCTTTGCGCGCGCAGGTAGACGATTACCTGACCAAGCCATCGGATGTTCCGAAGATGATCGAGCTGATTGCCCGCAAACTGAAGGAGCGAATCCCACGGCCTCCCCATCCGATGCAGCGGCTCTCGGCAATCCTGCGGGACAACATTGGCACCATCTTGTCTCGCACCCTCGTCAACATGAAGGCAACTCCGGAATTGGCCGAGCTGTCTCTCTCGGATGAGGAACTACTGGACACGCTAGAAAGTATGATTCGAGAGCTTGCCGAACACCTCGACTTGGAGGTGCCGACCGAAGGCAGCGAGGTATTGCGGCGCTCTGCACAGACGCGTGGGGAGGTGCGACAAAAGCAGCACTACTCTCTCAAACTCATGGTGGCCAAACAGCGCATCATTGGGCAGGTCATAAACAACTTAATTTACGAGAACCTGCTCTCCGTGAACCTCAGCTATCTGCTGCTGGATTTGAACAAGTTGAACGATGCGGTGCTGCTGCAACTGCAAGAGTCAGTCGAGTCGTACTTGCAGGCCGGGCGATTGACGGCTTGAGTGGTCTACGCAACCCCTGCAACTACGAATCCCAAGTGGTAGACGAATCAGAAATGTTGGGTGCCCCCACCTTCGACGCGCCTCTTCTGCGCGGCTAAGGTAGGAAGCAACGCCCTCCAACTCTACAACGGTGTTGCTTTTGTATGTGGTTATTGCTACTGCCTCGCCCCATGGGGTTACACCTTCTGCGGAGTCGCCCTAAGGTTCACCCCGATCCAAGGCTCAGTAGAAGAACTGACTGTCATCTGATTCACCAAAGATTTACACTGGTGTCATGAGTCCGCAAGCTATCGCGGGCAGAATTGTAATCACTATGCCTCACGGCGTCATGACAGAAATCTCCCCAACTCCGTTTGCAAAGCTCGGGAAGCAGATTCCCTGGGCGCGTCCATTTCTTCCCATCCGGCGTCTGGATCGCATTTATGCCGATGCCCTGAACCACACCGAAGGAACCGTCTTTGACGGCATCCTGCGCGAGATGGATGTCGAGTACTCGGTGCGTGACGGAGAGCTCAAGCATGTCCCGCTGACTGGCCCAGCCGTCGTCTTCGCCAATCATCCCTTTGGCATGTTGGACGGCATCCTGATGGCCTCGCTTCTGCTCCGCATGCGTCCTGACGTAAAGTTGCTGGCCAACCAGTTGCTCGGCTGCATGGATGAGCTTTCGCAACACTGCATCCTGGTCGACAACATGATGGGCGAGAGCCATGAGTCGGCCAATCGACGCGGCATTCGCGAAGCCCTCGACTGGGTCAAGCAGGGACACATGCTGATCGTCTTCCCCGCCGGCGAAGTCGCCTCTTGGAGCCGCCATCACCGCCGCGTGCTCGACCCCCAGTGGAATCGCAACATGGCGCGCATCGCCCGCATGACCGGCGCAAAGAGCATTCCCGCCTTCATCTCCGGCGCCAACAGTGTCGGCTTCCACCTGGCCGGAATGATCAATCCCCGCCTCCGCACCCTGTTTTTGCCTCATGAGCTGCTCAACAAACGCGGCCGCCGCATGGAGATTCGCATCGGCGCTCCCGTCGAGGGCGAAACTCTCAAAGCCATTCACGACGACGATAAAGCCATCGATTTGCTGCGCTGGAACAGTTCGCTGCTCTCCTTGCGCGACCGCATCACCTCGCCCCGTGCCCGCTTCTTTCCCGGCAACTGGTACCCCAAGCACGCCGTCGCTGCCGCCGAAGACCCCACCGTGCTGCTGCGCGAATTGCAATCGCTGCCCGCCAGCGCCTTGCTGGAGACGGTCGGCGAGATGCGCGTCTACGCCCTCACCTCGCGTCAGGCTCCGCGCATCGTGCGTGAGATTGGCCGCCTGCGCGAGCTTACCTTCCGTGCCTCCGGTGAGGGCACGGGCAAGGCACGCGACCTCGACCGCTTTGACGCCTATTACACCCATCTCGTGCTCTGGAATGAAGAACGTCAGGAGATCGCCGGCGCCTATAGGATCTGCAACGTGCAGAGCATTCTCCGCCGCTACGGACTGCGTGGCCTCTACACCACCACTCTCTTCCGCTTCCAGCCCAAGTTCTTTGCCCAGGTGGGTCCGGCCTTGGAGCTCGGACGCTCCTTCGTGCATCTCGATTACCAGCGCCAGTACGCGCCCCTGCTCGTCCTCTGGAGAGGCATCGGCGCATACCTGGTGCGCCATCCGGAAACCCCTGTGCTCTTCGGCGCCGTCAGCATCAGTGCGGATTACTCCATGGCTTCGCGCGAGGTGCTGACCAAATATCTGAGCGCGCACACCGTGGACGCCGAACTGCTCAAGATGTTGCGCCCCAAGAATCCGCCCCGAGCCACGGCCGGAAATGTCGACCAGCCGGAAATGTTCGCCCGCGTCTTCTCCCTCGACGACATCTCCGATTGGATCAGCATGTTTGAGAGCGACGGCAAGGGCGTTCCCGTGCTGGTAAAGCACTACATGAAGCTGGGCGGCAAGTTCCTCGGCTTCAACGTCGATGCCAAATTCTCCAACGTGCTGGACGGCCTGCTGCTGGTGGATCTGCGCGAGGCAAAACCGGAGTTGCTGGCCCGCTATCTCGGCAAACCAGGCGCTACCGCTTTCCTCCGCCAGCACCGCGCCGCGACTGCGCCTAAGGGTTAATCAGAACTGCCGGGTGCCCCACCTTCGGCGCGCCGCTTTTTGCGCGGCTAAGGTGGGAAGCGACGCCTCCACCTCGACAGGCTTTCGTAGTTGCTGTTGTTTTCCACGCACGGTACGCCTTCTGCGGAAATGCTCGAAGGCGTGATTTGCCCCAGCCTCCGGAAATAGCGTATCGTTTCGCCGTGGCGACAGAGCAAAGCAGCCAGATGAACGCATCCGTCTTGAGCATACGGTTCCTGTCTTTGCTCGAAAGGATGCCGTCCAGCAAGCAAGACGTGCACCTGTTGCGCACCACCATCCGGCGTCTAGAAGTGCAGCTCGCGAATCCTCCCGCGAAGGTCGCAAAGCTTCTGAAAAATCTGCGCAAGAAAGCGGGTAAGGTGCGTGACATCGACGTGCATCTTGCCCTGCTCAAACCGCCTCTGTCTCACCCAGCATCCCCGCATCGCGATTCAAAGACTCGCGACGTCGTCTCTGATTCGCAAAAAGAGCTTCGCGAGATACTGAAGGCCAGACATGACCGCCGACTCGACTCTCTCCAGGATGCGGTGGCCGAGGCCAGGCCCCGGCTTGGGAGCAAACTTCCCGCCCTCGCCGAGCGCGCGTCCCTGGCTGTGCCCAGCGCCCGCGATGCTCACCGCCAAACCAAGCAGGCCCGCGAGCGTTTCCTGCAACTGCCCCGCGGTGTGCCTACCGATGCCGGGCAGCTCCATCGGCTGCGCATCAAGACCAAAAAACTGCGCTATTCGCTGGAGCCGCTGCAAGCATTCCAGGGGGACGCCTGCGAAGACGCCGTCGAACTCGCGGCAAAGTTCAAGCAGGTGCAGGACGCTATCGGAGCGTGGCACGATTGGGCAACCTTGGCCCAGTTGGCGCAACGCAAGCTGCCGTCTTCCGGTGCCGAGCCGCTATGCGCCGCGTTGCGGGCGCGCACCGCACGCGAGTACCGCAAGGCGCGCCGCGCCGCCCAAAACGTGCGAAGCTGGATCTGGGGCGGCAAGCTGGTGGCCGCCCCAGCTAGTGAACCTCAACGATTGATCCATAAGGTAGGTTAGACGAATGGCAACACTGGCCGCGGTGGATATCGGCGCCAACTCGGTGCGATTAAAGATTGCGCGCGTGGTGCGCAAGCGCCTTCAGGTTCTGCATGAGGATCGCGAAGTGGTGCGCTTGGGCGAGGGCGTCTTCCGCAACGGAACCCTGGACCCGGCTGCGATGGAGCAGACCGTGCGCGTGCTGCGCCGCTTTCAGAAGGCAGCCCAGCTTCACAATGCCACCAAGATCCGCGTGGTTGCCACCAGCGCTCTGCGCGATGCCAACAATGCCGCCGCCTTTACCCAGTGGGTGCACTCCGCCGTAGGCTGGCATGTGGAAGTCGTCAGCGGCGTGGAAGAAGGCCGATTGATTCACCTCGGCGTCATGGCCAACACCCGCATCGGTGCCGGACGCGTGCTGCTGATTGACCTCGGCGGCGGCAGTTGCGAGCTCATCGTCTCCTACAAAGGGCAGATCGAGCATATCTACAGTCTGCCTCTGGGAGCCGTCCGCCTCACCCGCGAGTTTCTCCAGCACGACCCGCCCACGGAAACCGAGCTCGACCAGATGCGCACCTTGATCGGGGAAGAGGTCGGGCGGATTCGCCGCGAGCTTACCGAGCACAAGATCAACCTCACCGTCGCCACCTCCGGAACCCCTGCCGCGCTCAGTGAACTCTGGGCGGCGGCAGAGGAGACCGTCGGCGCTACCGTACCGCGGGCCGGCCTGCTCCGCCTTACCAAGAAGCTCTCCGCCTCCACCGTCGAGCAGCGCCGTTCGCTCGACGGAATTGGCCCGCGCCGCGCCGAGATTATCATCGCCGGTGCCCATGTCTTTGCCGAACTTTGCACCGAGCTTTCGCTGACCAGCTTTCGTTACCTGCCCTACGGATTACGCGACGGCATTCTCGCGCAGATGGCCGCCGATGATGAGGACATCGGACTGCGCAAGCAGTTGCAGAGCGAACGCCACAACTCCGTTCTGAACCTTGCCGCGCACTACCATGTCGATATGCGTTATGCCACTCGCGTCGCTGATCACGCCCAGCGCTTCTTCAAGCTCCTGGCCCCGGCGCATCGTCTCCCGCCCGAGTGCGCCACGCTGTTGAACGCGGCTGCCATGCTGCAAGAGGTGGGTTCGTTTATCAGCCGTGCCGGACGCCGGCGTCATGCCTGTTACATCCTGGCGCACTCGGAGTTGCTCGGCTTCACTCTGGCGCAGCGCCGTTTCATTGCCGCCATCACCCGCTATCTTGGCAAGTCGAGAATTATCGCAGCCGCTCCGCCGGTCCGCGTGCTCACTCCCGAGTTCCGCCTCCTGCTGCCGCGCGCCGTGCTCTTGCTGCGCTTGGCCCGCGCGGTGGAGCAGGGAAGGCGCGGAGCCGTGCTTGGCGTGCGCGCCAAGATCGAACCCAGCAGCGTCCGCCTCACCCTGGTCACACGCCCTAGCGGCGCCGAGTTGGAGTTATGGGCGTTGGAAAGGGAACGGGATTACTTCTCCGAGGTCTTTGGTCGCGAGCTGACTTGCGCCGAAGCGTAGGCGCTTTTGACCAGACGCGGGGTGATCAGCCAGTTCAGCGTGCTGTGCTTGGGGTCCATGTCCACCTGGGCCACGCTGCCCTTTTTCATCTCGATCGCCCACTCGCTCGCCCCTCCGGTCACCAGCCGTGAGAGAAACTGGCTCATGCTGGGATTATGGCCCACCACCATCACCGCGTCCAGGCCGCTAATCTTTTGCAGCAGTTTGCGGAAGCTCTCGTACGTGGCGCCGGGTTGCAGCGCCGGAGCCAGCTCGATCTTCTGCTCATAATCAATTTCGTTTCCCACCGAGGCAGCCGTCTGCGTGGCGCGCTTCAGCGGGCTGGAGAGAATTAGATCCACGTGCGCGTCCATCGCGTTCAACCATCGGCCAATGTAGCGGCACTGTTCGATGCCTTCCTTGTCGAGGGACCGCTTGTCGTCCAGAACCGGGTTCAGGCGGCTCTGTCCGGCGCTTGCGTGGCGCAGAAAATATAGGATCATCGGCTTGTTGCCTCGGCGCGCGGCTTAGCGATACGGCGCAGGGGTCTGGCTGGCGTCACGGGAATCGTCGAGAAGTCGCGTTTGCCCTCGGCGGCGTCAATCAGAAAATCCTGTGAACTGAACGGCGCAGCCTTACCCTTTGGATACTCGCGAACGTAGCCGCCCCCGCGCTGCAAAATGCGCGCCTTCACATTATCGGCCAGGTACGCCGCCAGAATTTCATTCCTCACCCGATCGCGTAGCAGGGGATCGCGCAGCGGAAAAACCACTTCCACCCGCTCGTGCAGATTGCGCGGCATCCAGTCGGCGCTGCCTAAATAAATCTCCTCTTCGCCGCCGTTCAGGAAGTAGTAGATGCGGCTGTGCTCCAGAAAGCGGCCTACGATGCTGCGCACCCTTATGCGGTCGCTGATGCCGCGAATGCCTGGGTTGAGCGAGCAGATGCCGCGCACGATCAGGTCCACCTGCACTCCCGCCTGCGAGGCGCGATACAGCTCCTGCACCACATTCTTGTCCAGCAGCGAATTTACTTTGATGATGATACGCGCCGGCTTGCCCGCACGCGCGTGGTCGGCCTCGCGCGCAATCAGGTTCGCGATCCGTTCGGCAAGGTCCACCGGAGCCACCAGCAGCGGATTGTAATTCGGTTGCTCCGAGTAAGCGGTAAGAAAGTTGAAAACATTGTGTACCGCAAACGTCATCTCCGGGTTCGCCGTCAGCAGGCTCAGATCCGTATAGAATGCCGCCGTCGTGGGGTTATAGTTTCCCGTGCCCAGATGGGCGTAGCGGCGCATCGCCCCGTCGGAATCCCGGCGCACGATCAAGGTCAGCTTGCAGTGTGTCTTCAGCCCCACCAGTCCGTGGAAGACCTGCACCCCCGCGTCCTCAAGCTCGCGTGCCCACCTGATGTTAGAGGCTTCGTCGAAGCGCGCCTTCACCTCCACCACCACCGTAACTTCTTTCGTCGCCGCCGCCTGCACCAGCGCTTCCACGATCGGAGAATTGTCGTTCGTACGGTACAGCGTCTGCTTGATCGAGAGCACCGCCGGATCCTGCGCCGCGGATTCAATGAACGAGACCACGCTGTTATAGCTGTCAAACGGATGGTGCAGCAGCACATCGCGCTGGCGCAGAGTGCTCCAGATGTCCGGTGTCCCCTTGAGCAGCGACCATTCGCGCGCCTGGAAAACTTTGAATTTCAGATCGGGACGATTCACCGCGCTGTACAGGTGCATCAACCGCGAAAGATTCACTGGTCCCGGCGTGCGATACACCTGCCAGTCCGCCAACTCGAAGACCGTCTGCAGCCGCGCGATGATGTCGGCGCTCGCGTCGGATTCGATCTCCAACCGCACCGCATCTCCCTTGCGTCGGTTATGCAACTCCGTCCGCACCGACTCCAGCACCGAGCGCGACTCTTCCTCCTGCAAATACAAATTACTGTTGCGCGTGATCCGGAACGCGCCTTCGCTCAGAATCTCGTAGCCGCGGTACATCCGTCCCGCGTGCAACCCCACCAGGTCGGCCAGCGCAATAAAGGAATCGCCCTCGCTGTCAGGCAGTCTCACCAGTCGCGGCAGCGAGCGCGGCACCGTCACCACCCCCATGTAGTTTGCCGTGGAGCGCCGTCGCCGTCGCAGCAGCAGTGCCTGGCACAGCGCCTTGTGAATCACCCTCGGAAACGGATGCGCCGGATCGACCGTCACCGGAGTCAGCAGCGCGTCCAGTTCGTTGCGGCAGTAGTCGTCCACCACCGCCCGTTGCTCATCGTCCAGGTCCGCCAGCGAATGCACCCGGATGCGATGTTCGGCCAGCGCGGGCAGAAGCTTCACGTTCCAGCACTCGTACTGCTCGCGTACGAATGCGTGCGTTGCATCGGCCACCAACTCCTGTTCTTCCAACGGAGTCAGCCCATCGGGCCCCGGTTCGATCTGGCCTTCTTCCAGGTGTTGCAGCAGACCGGCGATCCGAATCTCGAAGAATTCGTCCAGGTTGCTAGCCGTGATGGCCAGAAACTTAACCCGCTCCAGCAGCGGATTGCTCTCGTCTTCGGCCTCTTCCAGCACCCGGCGATTGAAGGCAAGCCATGACAGGCTTCGATTGAGATATAACTCCGGAGAGGAAATCGCGCGCGGCGGCATGCCCTCACAGTGTACTGCCGAACCGGAGCGAATCGCCATCGCCGCTTCGCGAATGTAACCTGACTGTAACATTCCAGGCTGGCCCTCGACAGGAACGCGGGTGGCCCACATCCGCCCTGCTGTCGGGCGAATGTGGGGCTCTGCGCTCTATCGCTTCGGGTGTTCGTGCCGCAAGTAAGGCGAGGGATGCTTGTGCGGCACGCCGCCGTGCAGATGGCGATGCGAGTGAATCAGGTTCGCTGCCTCCAGCAGTCCCGTGTCTGCCAGCACTTCGGCCGGAGTCGCGTCGGCCACCACCGCGCCGTGTTGCAGCACCACCGCGCGTTCGGCGATCTCGCTCAAGATCTCCAACTGATGCGTCGCCGTGATGATCGTCTTCTGCCCGTTATTCCATGATTCCAGCAACTCGATGACCTGGCTCTGACTGCGCGGGTCCAGCGACTCGGTGGGCTCGTCGAGCAGCAGCACATCGGGATCGAGCACGATCACCGAAGCAATCGCCACCCGTTTCTTTTCCCCGCCCGAGAGCCGATACGGCGCGCGATCTTTCAAGTGCTCCGCGCCAATCCACGCCAGCGTCCACTGCACCCGCTCCAGAATCTCCGCCCTCGGCCAGCCTAGTTGCAGCGGTCCAAACGCCACTTCGTCAAACACCGTGGGATTAAAAAGCTGTACGTCCGGATTCTGAAAAACCATTCCCACCCGCCTGCGGAAATCCAGCGCGAAGCTGTCGTCCTCCATCGCCTCTTCGGTCAGCGCCGCGCCCCGGAAGTGCATCGTCCCCTGGCATGCAAAGTGCAGTCCATCCATCAGTCGCAGCAGCGTACTCTTGCCGCTGCCGTTGGCCCCCAACAGCGCAATCCGCTCGCCCGCCCTCACCCGCAGCGAAAGTCCTTGCAGCGCAGCCACCTGCTCATACTCATAGCGCACCGCGTCGGCTTCAAACTCCAACGCCTCGCCGACAGAGCTAACAGGCACTGTTCACCTTGCCATTCTCCTTCGACCACTGCCAGAGAGCACGGTCAAGTGTTCGCAGACTTACCTTGTGCTCACGAGCCAGCTCCCGACACTTCTGCAAATATGCAAGATAGTAATCGTAATCAATCGAATTTTCAGAGCGGCTGACTCCGAGCGATTCCAAAGCCCGAACGTCAATAATGGTGTACCTTTCCGGGTCGATCATCGTGAGAATCGCAGACGCAACGGGTATACCCACCCCGTGCAATCTGCAAAGGACATCGATGGCTGATTTCTCGCTCGTCCGAGGGGCGCTGGCGAATCGGAGTGTGCTGGCAATCTCTGCTTCCGTGTTCGTGTCTATCAAACCAAGTACTCGCTCCTTATACAGACCAACATCGACCTTCCAGCCAACAATCACTTTAAGTATGTCTTTGGAGTAAGTCCCGCCTGCGATCGCTTTTCCCGCCGCGAGGGCATCGTCGTCTCGTTTATAGTCATTCCGCTCGGCGAGTCCATTTATCTTAGACGGAGCGAACTGGAGTACAAACCTATCGTCGGTCATGCACGATGCTCCTGATGCAATCAACTTTATCTGCGATTATCGATCTCTGAATATCGTCGCTACAACTATCGTCCCGCCAAGCCCGCCGCCACTACCGCCACCGCAAAGCCGGAGATCGCCAGATAGTCCCACCCGCGCAGCCGGAATTCATGCAGCAACCGCACCTCGCCGCGAAACCCCCGCGCCAGCATCGCCATGGAAACCTGGTTGCCCATCTCCAGCGTTTTGCTCAGCAGCACGCCGCCCGTGTTCACCATCAACCGCCTCTGCTCGTGCCCCTTCAACCGCCCCACCACGCGGCTCTGCCTCGCCTCAAACATCGCGTTCGCGGTTTCCGTCAGCAGCACCACATAGCGATGCGTCATCGCCAGCAGCATGATCACCTCCACCGGAACCCGCAGCGTGCGCAGCGCCTTCAGCAGATGCATCCACGGCGTAGTCAGCGCCAGCAGTGTGCTCAAGGTTACGGCTGTCTCCACGCGGGCCACCAGCACCAGTGCGCTTCGCATCCCTTGCGCCGTAATCGCCAGCCAGCCGAATCGGTACACCACCTCGCCCGGGGTTAGAAAGAGCGCCGGTGCCGCGATCATAAACGTGAAGCCAAACGCCACCAGCCACACTCGTTTCGCCAGCGACCACAAACTCAACCGCGAGGCCACCGCCAGCACAACTCCCAGCGCGAACAACCCGGCCATCACCGCAGGCCTGCGAGACAGCGCCGCCGCCACCACCAGCCCCAGCAGCCCCACCAGTTTCACTCGCGGATCCAGTGCTTGCAGCAACCCGCGCCGTCGCGCGCTCTCCTCCGATTCCAGCGTCTGCGCCAGCGCCTCGGTAAATCCCCGAACCGTCTTCCCGATCACGCCCGCGCTCATCGCTCTCTCCGCTGCCCGGCAGGTGGCCCACCTCCGCCATCCTTTGGCGAATGTGGGAACGAGTGCGAGTCACACCGCTCCGCGTATCCGTTTGCGACTGGGTTCGCGAATTGCACAAGCCGCTGCCCAAGCCACGCCGCCGCCAGTATCAGCCCCACCCCAAACATCGCCGACAGCAGATACCCAAAGCCCGCGCTCTTCACAAAGTGCGGCGCATAATCCGGCATCGGCGCCGTCCACAGCTTCGCCAGTCGCGCCAGCCCCGAGGGCACCGCTGCCGGCGGAGCCGCGCTCCGGCTGGCAATCGTAATCTGCGCTCGCCCCGCCGCGCTTGAGAAATCCTTCGGCCCCCATTCCCCCCACGCCGCACCGCTCGCCACGATCCCCAGCGGAGTCATCAGCAGCACCACCGCCAGCGCCAGCGCAGCGTTACCCGGGTGCCCCATCCTTGCCGGTTGTTGGCTAGGGTGGGGTAGTTGATTTTGACTTTGACCCAACAATCCCGGTTCATTGCGTCGCAGATAGCTGAACAGTCCCGCGCTCATCACCGCCTCGGCCGCCCCTGCAATCGTCAGGTGTCCGGCCATCATCGCCGGGATCGCAATGCGCAGCGGATAGGGTGCATAGAGCGGCGCCCCTGTCGCATCGTGGAACAGCATCGGCTGAATGCCGAATTCAATCGCTGCCAGCAATGCCGAAAGATTGATCGCGCCATAGCCCGCCAGCGCCGCCGCCACCACCCTCCGCCGCGACTCCGCCGCCGCTCCCAGGCTCACCAGCCGGTAGATGCCCCAGGCCGCAAATGAGCCCGCGATTGCCATGTTGAAGCAGTTCGCGCCCAGCGTGGTAATGCCGCCATCGCCAAAAAACAGCGCCTGAATCGTCAGCGCCAGCGAAATCGCCAGCAACGAAGCCCACGGCCCCAGCACGATGGCCGCAATCCCCACCCCCACCGCGTGCCCCGTCGTCCCGCCCGGCAGCGGCAGGTTGAATAGCATCGTCACAAACGAGAATGCGGCGAACAGCGACAGCAGCGGCAGGGTGCGTCCAAACAACTTCCGCCGCGTCCGCCGCAGCGCCGCCCACCAGCACGGAGCGCTCGCCGCATACATCACGGCGCAGGTCGAAGGGCTCAGATATCCGTCGGGAATATGCACCTTTGGCGCGGCTCCTCTGCCTAGTGTACTGGATCGCGCAAGCCTCCCCTTTCGTTTCGCCATCGCGCAAAAAACGCCTCCGTTTCCGGAAGCGCTCTCCACCTCACCGATTCGCCGGTCAGCAGGGTCTCGTCAATATTGTCTCAGTCAATTTAAGCTGCGAACGGCTCTTCCTCGCCCGGGTCAGGAATGCTGGAGGGCGGGTCGCTCGCCGGGAACGAATCCGCCAGTGTCTGGTCGAGTGCTCTTTCCAGAGCTATGCGGTGTCTGTTGTTCTGCGCTATCTGTTGCGCTACGGCTTCCTCCCGTCGACGCGCTTCCCATTCACGGTCCGAACCGGTCTGCTCACGCTCATTCATCGGACTGTCTTGCTTTCCCTCTTGTCTTTTGTCTGCCATTGGCTCCTCTTCTGCAATTCCAGCGCTCGATTCCGTCGCGGAATTCGCGGGCGTGCCAATCACGCTTGCGCTGTAATTGATGCTTTCACAGGTTTGGATGCATACAGGACGGCCGCGATTCAATCCCAGGATGGATTCCCGCAGCCCAATTCACTTTAGCAATGCAGTGATTCCGCCTCGTGGCCGGCAATGCCAAAGCTTGACAGCGTCGAGGCAACCTTTCGAATAATCTCACGCGGCGGAGCCGGCTTCGACATCAGCTCAAAGTGGAAACCTTTTTCCTCGGCGCTGCGCAGCAAATCCAGAGTGCTAGCCTGCCCGGAGAACAGCAGCACCGCGATCTCCGGCATCGTTCGGCGGATCTCCATCGCCATGCTCACGCCGTCCATCCCAGGCATCATCACGTCGCTCAAAACCAGATTCGGTTCCAACCTGTGCGCCGCTTCCAATCCAAGCAGTCCGTCGTAGGCCGTGAAAGCCTCGTACCCCACGGCGCGAAAGATCGTTGCCAGCGTATCGGCAATCGTTCGTTCGTCGTCCACAATCAGAATCCTTGCGGCCATACTGGACCTATCCTATCCTGTTTCTCGGGCCAGCGACACCAGAATTACGCTGCTGACCGGCAAGCTCTCTTGATTTTTGAGTGCCAGTCTACCATACGTAAAGTTTTGCCCAATCCCGCCCCATATTTAAGCCCCATACTTGAGCACTACCGCCCGTCCCCGCCTTCGTGTTAGCCTGCGGCCATCTCACGCTCTGCCGGACTCCCGGATTCGACTCTATGACGCTTTCGTCTTTGGATTGGCTAACCATTGCCGCCTACCTCGCCATCACCATCCTGCTCGGCTTCCACTTCCGCAAGCGCTCCGCCAAAAGTGTCGATGACTACTTCGTCTCCGGACGCAACGTCAACTGGTGGCTAGCCGGAACCTCCATGGTCGCAACTACCTTTGCCGCCGACACCCCGCTGGTCGTCACCGGCCTCGTCTACGCCCAGGGCATCAGCGGAAACTGGCTCTGGTGGGGATCGTTGCTCTCCGGCATGATGACCGTCTTCCTCTTCGCCCGTCTCTGGCGGCGCAGTGGATTGCTCACCGACGTGCAGTTTGCCGAGATCCGTTACAGCGGCAAGCCCGCCGCCTTCCTACGCGGCTTCCGCGCCGTCTACCTCGGCCTGCTCATGAACTGCGTCATCCTCGGATGGGTCACCAAGGCCATGACCAGCATCGTCGCCACCACCCTCGGCGGCACTCCTCTGCTGCTCGCCGTTGGCCGATGGGTCGCACCCCTGGGCGGCGTCTGGGCTGGCCCGGAGGGTGCCGCGCTCGCCGTCTGCGTCCTCTTTCTCATCCCTTTCACCGGCCTTTACGTCTCCCTCGGCGGCCTCTGGGGAGTCCTCTGGACCGACCTCTTCCAGTTCGTCCTCAAAATGTCCATCGTCATCGCGATTGCCTTTTACGCCGTGCGCGCCGTCGGAGGCATCTCCGCCCTGATCGCCCGCCTGGGTTTAATGCAGAACGCCTCCGTGCAAAGTCCCACGCCCACCGGCAATCCGCTCGCCTTCTTTCCCAATCTTTCCGCCGGTCTCACCACCGAAATGCTCTGGACCATCCCGGTCGCAACCTTCCTCGTCAACATCGGCCTCCAGTGGTGGGCCTTCTGGTATCCCGGCGCCGAGCCCGGTGGCGGCGGCTACATCGCCCAGCGCATCTTCTCTGCCCGCGACGAGCGCCAGGGCCTGCTCTCCGTCCTCTGGTTCAACGTCGCTCACTACGCCATCCGCCCCTGGCCCTGGATTCTCACCGCCCTCTCGGTCATCGTCCTCTACCCCGGCCTTGCCCATCCTGAAACCGGCTACATGCTTGTGATGAACAACTACCTGCCTCACTCCATGCGAGGCCTGGCCATCGCCGGATTCCTCGCCGCCTTCATGTCCACCGTCGCCACCCAGCTCAACTGGGGAGCCTCCTACCTCGTCTCCGACTTCTACCGCCGCTTCCTGCGCCGCGATGCGGACAACGCCCACTACGTCCTCGTCTCGCGCCTCGCCACCGTCCTCTTGGTCATCGCCTCCGCCTGGGTCTCCGTCCACCTCGACTCCATCGCCAGCGGCTGGCAGGTCGTCATGGAGGTCGGTGCAGGAACCGGGGCCGTCTACCTGCTGCGCTGGTACTGGTGGCGCATCAACGCCTGGTCGGAGATCTCCGCGATGGCCTGCTCCCTCGCCGTCACCGTCACCCTCAACGCGCTCCATCCCTTCCACGGCTCCTCGCCCGTCCTCTTCGCCAAGACCGCCCTGACCACCACGGCCATCACCACCTTGGTCTGGCTCACCGTCACCCTGCTCACTCCCGCCGAGCCTTTCGCCACCCTCGAAGCCTTCTACCGCCTCGTCCGCCCCGACATCCGAGGCTGGCGCCCCATCGCCGCCCAAATTCAAACGGAAGCCACCGCCCTTCAAACTGATGCCATCGCCCCCACCCGCGACCTCGGACGCAACCTCACCGCCTGGCTCCTCGGCTGTGCCATGGTCTACCTCTGCCTGTTCGGAACCGGCAAACTCCTCCTCCACCAACCCGCCCTAGGACTAACCCTGCTCACCCTTTCCGCCCTCAGCGCCATCGCCCTCTACCGCACCTTCGTCACCAGCTTCACCGAGGAGCCCGACGTGACCGCGAGCACCGGAATCGCCGCGGTGGATCAGGTATGATTCGGCGGGTGGCCCGTTCAACCCTCTTTTGGTTGAGCGGGGCTGTTGACTTTGCTTGTGAATCTCCTGCCGGTCTTGTTCTTGCCCTTCGCAGTTGCTTTCGCTTCCTGCCCCGTGCCCGGCTGTTCTTATGGTTGAGCGGGGCTGTTGCTCTTGGCCCTGCTCTTCCCCTTCGTCCCCTCCGCGCCCTCCGGCTCGAACACCGCGCGAAGTTCCGGATCGGCCGCCATACTCTTGCAAACGTTCATAAACGCCATCCCTGCGTGCGAAGGCTTTGCGCCCTTGCGAGTCACCAGCCGCAGTGTGCGCTCCAGTTTCAGGTCGTCCACCGCCACCGCCACCAACTCGCCGCGCTCCAACTCGCCCTCGACGCTCATCCTTGGCACCAGCGCCACTCCGTTGCCCATGCGCACAAAATCCTTGATGCTCGTCAGTGTCGGCAACTCCACATCCAGATGCAGCGTCGTCCGCGTCTTCTTGAACGCCTCCACCACCTTGACCCGCAGCGGCGAACTCACGTTGTGCGCCACAAACGACTCCGCCCCCAGATCGTGAATCCGCACTTTCTCGGCCGAGGCCAGCGAGTGTCCCGGATATACCACGAACACCAACTCGTCGCGGTAAAAAATCGTCGAGCTCAACTGATCGTCTTCCGGCTTGAACGACAGCACTCCGAACTCCACCTGATGCATGAGTATCTGCCGCGGAATGTCTCCCGCCAGCGTGCGCTGCACCTGAATCTTGATCGACGGATGCATCCGGTGGTACTGATGCAACGCGGGCAGCAGACACAAAGAGGTGAATTCGTTGGCCGCAATCGTCAGCTTGCCTTCGTGCAAGCTGCGTAGCTCCGAGATGGCGTCGCATGCCCGCTCGCGCAGGTTCAGCAGCTCTTCGGCGTACTCCAGCAGCACTTCCCCCGCCGCCGTCAGCGTGCCATCGCGCGAGGAGCGCTCGAACACTTTCTCGCCCAGTATATCTTCAAGCTTGCCGATGGTCTGGCTCACCGCCGACTGCGTGCGGTGCAGCCGCAAGGCCGCACGCGAAAAGCTGTGCTCCTGTGCCACCGCAACGAATGCTTCCAATTGATATAGGTCCATATGATTAGTAGCCATCCGGGATTAGGAATAAGAACTGCTTATTAAATCACACTTCCTTATGCATGTTAAAAGAAAAGTAGTTTGACTAATGTCCGCGAAAGGTCGAAGGTTAATGTATGGACACTGACGTAATAACCCCATCTGAACAAGTTCTGATCTTCGACACCACTCTGCGCGATGGCGAACAGTCTCCCGGATGCAGCATGAACACCGATGAGAAGCTGGCCTTCGCTCACCAGCTCTCACGCCTTGGCGTGGACATCATCGAGGGTGGCTTTCCCGTCGCCTCCCGTGGCGATTTTGAAGCCGTCCAGCGCATCTCCGCCGAGGTCCGCCAGCCCATTATCTCCGGCCTTGCCCGTTGCGTCCGCGGTGACATTGATACCGCATACCAGGCGCTGAAGGAAGCGGCTCGTCCCCGCATCCATACGTTTCTTGCCACCAGCGACATTCATCTCGGCTTCAAGCTGAAAATGTCCCGGCAAGACGCTCTCCGCACCGCCCGCGACTGCGTGGCCTATGCCCGCTCGCTGTGCGACGACATTGAATTTTCGCCCGAGGACGCGACCCGCTCCGACCCCGATTTCCTCTGTGAAGTGTTGCAGGCGGTCGTCGATTCCGGTGCCACCACGCTCAACATTCCAGACACCGTCGGCTACACCATGCCCGAGGAGTACGGCAACCTCATCCGCAAGATTCGCCAGACCGTAAAGGGCGACAACATCGTTATCTCTTGCCACTGTCACAACGATCTCGGCATGGCTGTCGCCAACTCCCTGGCCTCGGTCGCCGCCGGAGTCCGTCAGGTCGAGTGCACCATCAACGGAATCGGCGAGCGCGCCGGAAACGCCGCCCTCGAAGAGGTGGTCATGGGAATGCATGTCCGCGCCGATGTCTACCCATATTTCTGCGGCATCGACCGCACCCAACTTTACGCCACCAGCCAGATGCTCTCCCGCACCCTCGGCTTCAACGTACAGCCCAACAAGGCAATCGTCGGCCTCAACGCCTTCGCCCATGAAGCCGGCATTCATCAGCACGGTGTGCTCAGCAACCCGCTCTGCTATGAGATCATGACCCCCGAGTCGGTCGGCATGCCGCTCAATCGCATCGTGCTCGGCAAGCACTCCGGACGTCACGCCCTCATCCATCGTTTCAACGAATTGGGCCTGAACGTGGCCAGCGATGAACTCGATGCGCTCTACTCCAAGTTCACCCACTTGGCTGATCGCAAGAAAAAGATTTATGATCAGGACTTGATCTCGATGGTGGTCACCCATCGCGGTCCGATCGGCGACTCGCCGAATCTGGCGGTGGCGCAACAGTAATTTGGCGGTGCGCAACAAGAATGAAACTGAGCATTGCGGTTCTTCCCGGCGATGGAGTGGGTCCGGAGGTCACGCGCGAAGCCGTGCGCGTGCTCCGGGCGGTCTCCGAATTCTGTGGCTACGATTTCCGCTTTGAAGAGGCTCCCATCGGTGGCGGAGCCTCTCTCCAATTCGGCTCGCCCTTTCCCGCCCAGACTCGCGACCTTTGCCTCGCCTCCAGCGCCGTGCTCCTCGGAGCCGTCGGTGGCCCGCAGTTTGATTCGCTTCCCCCAGACATACGCCCCGAGGCTGGCCTGCTCGCCCTGCGCCAGGAGCTTGGCTGCTTCGCCAATCTGCGTCCGGTCATTGCCTTTGAATCCATTGCCGCCTGCTCTCCCCTGCGACCCGAGCGCATCTTCGGCGCCAACCTTCTGATCGTGCGCGAACTCCTCGGCGGCCTTTATTTCAGCGAACCGCGCGCCCTCGATGTCGCCAACAAGTGCGCCTGGAACACCATGCGCTACAGCGAGCACGAGATTGAGCGCGTCGCCCGCATCGCCTTCTCCCTCGCCCAGGGCCGCGGCAACAAACTTGTCTCGGTCGATAAGGCCAACGTGCTGGAAACCTCGCGCCTCTGGCGTCAGGTGGTCACCCGCGTCGCCGCCGAATTCCCCACTGTCTCGCTCGAACACGCCCTGGTCGATTCCTTCGCCATGAACGTCATCACCAACCCCAACCGTTACGATGTCGTGCTCACCGAAAATCTCTTCGGCGATATCCTCTCCGACGAGACCGCCGTCATCGCCGGCTCGCTCGGCCTGCTGCCATCGGCCAGCATCGGCGGCAAGGTCGATCTCTATGAGCCCATCCACGGCTCCGCCCCTGACATCGCAGGGAAGGGAATTGCCAACCCCATCGGAGCCATCGCCTCCGCTGCCATGTTGCTGCGCCACACCGCCAAACTCCACGCCGAAGCCGACAGCGTCGAGATGGCCATCGAACAGGTGCTCAAATCCGGCCTGAGAACCGCCGACCTGTTGCCGCCCGCCTCGCGCGCCCTCCCGTGCAGCACCGAAGAGATGGGCCAGCGCATCGCCGAATCCACCGTCGAAGCCCTCAACTCCCGCATGGCCTACTTCGCCGTCTAACCTTCCCGGTTAACCCGTCCCCTGTCCCCGCCTCTCTTCGGATAGGTGGATACAAGCCCTGTTGGCGGCAGGCGTCATGCGCTTTTGGTGCACCACGTCACATGAAAATGCTTGCGCGAACTGTAACTTATAGGTTACAGTCACGGACTTGGTCGGCGAATGGCTCGCGGGTCTGGAACTCAATGCGCGGGCCAGAATTGCTATCCGGATTGACCGGCTTTCGCTCGGCAACTTTGGTGACTGCAAATCTCTGCGCGAGGGAGTCTCTGGACTGCGAATCGACTGGGGACCGGGGTATCGGTTGTACTATGCGATGGTGGGCCGGACATGCGTGCTGCTTTTGTGCGGCGGCGATAAGCGCAAACAATCCTCCGATATAAAGCGGGCAATTGAGTACCTCGAAGACTACAAGGAAAGGACACGCAAGCCATGAAACACAAGACCAGCATCTCGCACGATGAAGCAATGGTGAAGGAACTGCGCGAGCGCCCGGACTTTGCCGCCGAGTACCTGAGAGCCGCACTGGAAGATACGGAAGAGCCCGGTGTCCTGCTGGTGGCCCTACGCAGGGTGGCGGAGGCCAGGGGCGGCGTGGCGAAAGTGGCGAAGGCTGCGGGTGTCGAACGTGAGAGCCTTTACAGGGCGCTATCGGCACGCGGAAATCCGCGGTGGTCTACGCTGGTTGCTGTGACCAAAGCGATGGGTCTGAAACTTACCGTCGAAGCCGGGCAGTAAGAATACCTGGAAAGAAGTCAGCCATGACACAGGTACGCTACCGCGACTTGGAATTTGTCATGAGCGTTCCTCCCGCGTAGACATGGCCCCGGTTCCCGATTTTCGATAGATGAGATACTTGCCCCGTTTTCTCCAAGTATCATGGAACTTGCAAACATTTCGCCGTAAAGTGCTGACGTGAATCAAACTGTCACAACAGAGATGAGTGAGACGGAGCGATATACGGCGGCGTGGCGAGATCGTAGGCGGCGTATGTTGGTCTATGTGGCCATGAACTATTCGTTCGTGATATGGCCACTAAATGGCATGTTGCTGCAAGGGCACCCATATGTCTTTTCAGAAAGGTTCTTCCGCGTATTTCCCGTTTGGCTTATCGGATACGTTGCGGCGGGAGTGTGGGTAAACCGATTCCGGTGTCCGCGCTGCGGGAATCTTTACTATTGGACATGGGAATTTAAGAGGCCGACGAATCGGCGAGACTGTCGTCATTGTGGTCTCGCCCAAGATGCGGAGCCAAGCTAGCCCGTCTCAATTTGTCGGAGTGACGAGAGGATGCGGTAGCGCGCATCCCGATTGTGAGCGGTACATCGCCAACTCGCTCACAATCTCACGCCGGGGCACACCATCCCGTCGCCCTAAATCTTTAGAAAGATTTTCCGCCGGTACAGCAGCCACGTAACAAACCAGCAGAAGCCCGCGTAAAAGACCGCATACCCCAGCTCGGACAATTGCGGCTGCGAGATGTGATCGAAAGTGAACGACCTGATCAGATTCTCACAATTGACGAGCCTGCCATCGAAGTGAAATTTGAAAGTGACCGACGCGATCGCCGCAAACTCCGAAAATGCATACGCAAAAATGCAATTGGTTCCGAAAACAAGCGGGATAACGGTCCAGCCGCCGCGCCGCTTCTTTACATCCAGCAGCCAGTAACAGGCGGCCAGCGAAATCATCGCAAGGCCCACGGTCAGCAGAACGTAGGAACTCGTCCAGAGCTTCTTGTTGAAAGGAAAGCTCACGCTCCACAACTCTCCGGTGGCGACGCAGGCGACGCCGGCGGCAACCAGGCGGCGCAGCAGTTTCTCCGGATCGCCGCGAAGTCCGCGAATCCACTCGCCCGCCGCAACGCCGAACAGCGTGTTGGCGATGGCGGGCAAGGTGCTGAGCAGCCCTTCGGGATCGCGCACCCGCTCGTAAAGGTGTCCCCACATCAGCCTGCGGTCCAGCCACGCAACCAGATTGCGATCGGGATCGAGCAGCGGAATGTCCACGCCCGGAACTCCCCCGCCGTAGACTCCAAATCCCGGCACGGGGACAAAGCGCATCAGCAGCCAGTAGCCCACCAGTAGCCCGGCGATCACGGCCCAGCGCGTCCGTACGCCCGTCCACAAATACAGCACCGACCCCGCAAGGTAGCACAGCGCGATGCGTTGCAAGACTCCCGGAATGCGCCAAGTCGCCAGATGGTAGCGCGGGAAGGCGTTGATTAGCAGGCCGATGGCGAAGATGATGGCCGAGCGGCGCACAATGTGTGGCAGCAGCCCGAGGCGCGACTCATCGTCCTTCAACCGCGAGGCGAACGAGAAAGTGAGCGAAACGCCCGTGATAAAGAGGAAAAACGGAAAGACTAAGTCGGTCAGCGTCCAGCCATTCCAAGCCGAGTGCTGCAGTTGTACGAACGAGCCCTCGCCGCTCGCGTTGACCACAATCATCAGCAGGATGGTGAGGCCGCGAAATACGTCGAGCGACATCAGGCGCGTGGGGCGCGTGCTTTCAGTGCCGCCGGGAGCAGGTTGGGTCGTGCTCATGCCGGATTAGCTCTTACCCGACCGATACGACCCCAGCACGCGCAGTTCGACGAGGCGGGGTGCGAGTTCGCCCACGGCCTTGACCATGCGAGGGTCCGAGGCGGCGGCGGCGACCTCGAGAAAAAAGCGATAGTGCCACGGGGCCCCGACAAGCGGACGGCTGACCAGGCTCATCAGATCGACCGAATTGGCGGCAAACGGCTCCAGTGAGCGAAACAGAGCCCCGGGTTGATTGGCTACGGTAAGGACGAGCGCGGTGGCATCGGCGTCCGGAATGGCTTCGCCGGTCGCCGAGTGCGGCGCCAGCAGCGCGAAGCGGGTGAAGTTGTTGGGATCGTCCTCCACCGCCGAGGCCAGTACCTGCGCGCCGTACTCGTGCGCGGCGAACTCGCTGGCGATGGCGGCCACCGTCACGTCCCCGGCGTCCATGATTTGGCGCACGCTGCCCGCCGTGTCCTCTGCAACGGTCTTGCCGATGCTGGGATGGTTGGCGAAGAAGCGTTCACACTGGGCCAGCGCCACCGGATGCGACTGAATGCGGCGAATCCCCTCCAGCGATGCGCCCGGACAGCCGATCACGCAATGGCTGATGCGCAGGATGACTTCGCCGATCATGGTAAGCGAGCCCTGGTAGAGCAGGTCGTAGCAGCGCAGCACCGGCCCGGCGAGAGTGTTTTCCAGCGGCGCCAGAATAAGATCGGCGCGTCCTGTCGAGATGGACTCAAAGAGCGATTCGAAGGTGGGGCAGGCTACGGTCTGAATGGCGTCGCCAAGCAACTTGCGCGCCGCAATCTGGCTAAACGCGCCATTCTCGCCCTGAAAAGCCACCCGCTGTGTGCGATCTATCTTGTGCATCCTCCGATGGTACTGCAAGGGTTCCAAGCTTTCAAAGTTTCCAATTGCCAGATAGTGTCCTGAGGTAGTGTCCTAATGCCCCGCGCTCTTCGCCGCCGCGCCCACCACAAACGTGTCTCTTACCTCAAAGCCGCCCTTATCGTTCAGCCGGTACATCGTTGCCTTCAGCCCGCCCTGTTCGCTCACAAACTTCACATAGTGATAATTCGGAAACACGTTGTCCTGGAACAGGTCGCTGGCCGTGCGTTCAATCGGATACGGCTTTGCCCCGCCCCCGCCGCTCACCAGATACACCACGCCGCCGCGTTCAAAGCGTTCATAGGCGTGAATATGTCCGGCGATCACGATGATCTTCGCCGATGTCTGCTTTGCCGCCGCCTCCAGTTGCTGTGCCAGCGCATTCTCATTCGGGCGCACATTGTGCGAGGAATCGCCTACAATCCCGTCCGCCACCGGAGGATGATGCAGCGAGACGAATACGTACTTGGTCCCCTTCGGCAGCCCCTCCAACTGCTTGGCTACCCACACCGACTGCGTTCCACCCGTCATCAAATCCAGGTTGCTGTCCACCGTGATGAAGTATGCTTCGCCCATCTGTACCGAATACCACCGCCGTCCCCGCAGCTCCGGAAACGCATTCCACCAGTTCTCCACCCCGCCGCTGCCATGCAGTTCATGGTTGCCCATTGCCGGGAGCACCTTCAGCCCTGCCGCCCGCCACGCCGCCGTCTCCTCGCGAAACACCGCATAGTCATTCGCCACTCCACCGCTGAGCGGCACGTCGCCGCTCAGCAGCAGCGCATCCGGCTTCTCCGCCGCAACCTTCGCCACCAGGGCCCGCCGCGCCGTCGGATTCGTAGCCGTCGTATTGCGCGGATCGGTAAAGCGCATATCGCCGTAGGCAATCAGCGTCCAGCCGTCCGTGGGAGCCACAATCGTAAACGTCGGTCCCGCCGCGCTCAGCAGCCCGGCCGTCACGTCCGCCGCCCACGCCGGCAGCACCATGCAGCCCAACACCAGCGCCAGCCCCGCCATCCGCAATCCCGCCTGCATCCTCATCCTCTCCCCCCTCATTCCGGAATCCCTTCGCCGGAGTTCCGTCCCACTCAGCATCCGGAAACTATCACCGAGCTACCACCCAAGCATAATCTCGCAGTGCGCGTCCCGCCGTAGCGTGAGCTCGTTTTCCGGGCCAGCCAAAGAAAAAAAGTAAGACCCACTCCCGAGCGGGTATATAGTCTGGAGCGGCTGGGAGCTAAACGCAAATTCCGGCTGGAAGCCGCAGCAAGCGGAGGGGGCATTGATGAGTCCCGACAGCAGCTTTGATGCAAACAGCTTTGAGACCAAGACGTACCACAAGGTTGACATGCGTCTAATTCCATTCCTCTTTCTCTGTTACATTCTTGCTTACCTCGACCGGGTAAACGTCGGTTTTGCCAAACTGCAGATGTTGAAAGCGTTGTCTCTGAGTGATGCGGCTTTCGCCACCGGTGCTGGAATTTTCTTCATCGGTTATTTCTTCTTTGAAGTCCCAAGCAACGTCTTGCTAAAGAAATTCGGTGCGCGCAAGTGGATCGCCAGAATCATGATTACCTGGGGCATCGTATCGGCCTGCATGATCTTCGTAAAAGGTGAATCGTCTTTCGACGCCCTGCGTTTTCTTCTCGGTATAGCAGAAGCCGGATTCTTCCCAGGTGTCATCTTTTATCTAACTCTGTGGTATCCCTCAAGACTCCGCTCCACCCGGACCGCCTGGTTTGTAGCCGCCATTGCGGTTTCCGGCGTAATCGGCAATCCCATCTCCGGATGGATCATGGATAAGCTCTCCGGCGTAGCTGGGCTAGCGGGATGGCAGTGGTTATTTTTGTCCGAAGGCATTCCGTCGATGATCGTCGGTGTCTGGGTAATCTTTTATCTGAACAGCAGCATTGAAGAAGCAAAGTGGCTCACCACGGAAGAAAAGGCGCTGCTTGCCAAGAACCTCATCGCCGAAGAAAAGGATAAGACCGAGCACAAGCTAAGCGACGCCTTCAAGAGCAGCACCGTATGGGTGTTATGCGTGATCTATTTCACCTTGATGATCGGCCTGTATGGCATCGCCTTCTGGCTGCCGACCATTGTGAAGGCGTTTGGCATAAAGGGATACTTAGGGGTTGGCCTCATCACCGCCATACCCTACGGCGTAGCCGTGATTGGAATGGTCCTTCTCAGTAACCACTCCGATAAGACCGGAGAGCGCCGGCTGCATTACGTATGTACCGCCACCGCCGGAGCCATCGGTTTAGTTTTGAGCGGCGTCTTCGCGTCGAATCCCGTCTTAGCCATCATCTTCCTGTCCATCGGAACCCTTGGAGTGATTGGCTCCATGCCATTGTTCTGGCCGCTACCCTCTGCCTTCTTGACTGGGACCGCCGCCGCAGCCGGGATTGGAATTGTGAACTCGGTTGGAAACCTGGGCGGTTATGTTGGCCCCAACGTTCCAATCTGGGCAAAGCTCATCTCTTCCGATCGTTCTGCCGCGCTGTACATCATCGCAGCGATCTTGATCGTCGGCGCTCTGATTACCTATTTCTTCATCCCAAAGGATCTTCGCGTCAGGGTGGGAGCAGGTGCTGTCCGGCCCATTGTTCCCACGAAAAGGTTCGCATAGCGAAGCAGCGTTACCGCTTTCGGTCTCCCACATCTGCCGCAGTTGGCAGATGTGGGTTAAGTATGCACCGGGTCCGCACCCAGCGCGCGCTGCATCAGAACCGTATCCACCCACCGTCCGAGTTTGAAGCCGACCGAACTCAGCTTTCCAACCTGATGGAAGCCGAAGCGCTGGTGCAACCCCACCGAGGCCGCATTCCCGCTATCGCCAATCACGGCGACCATCTGCCGCCACGATCCTTGCTCGCACCGTTGGATCAGCGCCGCCAGCAGCGCCTGTCCGCAACCCCGTCCTACATCGGCGGGATTGATGTAGATCGAATCTTCCACCGTGAACCGGTATGCCGCCCGAGGCCGGTACGCGTTCGCGTACGCATAGCCAACCACCCGTCCGTCCTCTTCCGCCGCCAGATACGGCAGTCCCAGTTCCAGAACTTTCGAACGCCGTCGCGCCATCTCCGCCATCCCCGGCGCTTCCATCTCAAAGGTCGCGCAGCTATGCAGCACGTAGTGGCTGTAGATGCGCGTAATCTCCGCCACATCCTGCTCCGTCGCCGGCCGCACCACCAGTGGACTCACCACACGAACAGAACTCACCCTGTGCCTCGATCCCGGCGCCGCGGGTGCTCCACGTCCGCCCGCGGTTGACGATTGTGGAGAGAGCCGCTGTACATATACAGCGCCTTGGGAAAGAAGCGGCGGCGCACCTTGGCCCAGAGCCGGTGAAACAAGTGATACCACTCCCATTGCAGCGCGCAGGGCTTTCTTCCCGGATGCAGGTTCAGTCCAAAGTTGCTGCACATCACAGCCTCCGAACCGCATATCTTACCCCGAATCCACGGCACGCGCCTCAATCCCGAGTCACTGCTGATGCCACGTCATTTCCACCTTTACCGGAATTTCATTCTTAACCGGCATCGTCAACAGCGAGGGTGGGTCGATTTTGAAATCCGAGAGTGTTGCCGGAATGGTTCCAGAGATTCGGCTCTCGTTTCCTTGCCTCAGCAGTTGCAATGGAACCTGCTTGTACCGCACCGTCTGACCGGCAAACTGCACTTCCAGGTCGGCGCGAATGTCGCCGGAGGTGGTGCCGGCTTCCGGAAACCGGGTGCGCACCATCACCATTGGAAATTGCGCGCCGCGCGTCACCTGCAACATATGAAGGTCGCGGTTGCTATCCCCGGAATCAAAGGATTTCACCGTCACCGCGATTAGGAAATCGCATTGTCCCTCATGACAAACCCCTTTGCCTCGGGCCGCATGGCTCACCCCTTCGCTCTGGTGCAGCGGGTGAGAGACGTGATAGGTCAGCGTGTTTTGTTGCAGAATCCATTGACTGTCCGCCGCCGCGGCAATCTGCGCCAGCGCCAGCAAAAAGAAGAGGGAAATCAGAGTTCGCGCATTCATGGAAATCCTCAGAATTTAAGCGATACCGACAGCAGTGCGGCCCCATACGCGCCAGCCGTTACCACGGCCACCGCCCCATGCGCCGAGGCGATTCCATGGACCTTTTCGCCATTGCTTTTTTGCGAGTACGCCATCGCTCCCAGGATCGGAGTCAGGATCATTCCCGGCCCGTGAATCCAAGCCAGCGCCTTGTGCAGACGAATCGGCCCCCGGCTCTCCGTTCCCGAGATCTTCGGCGCACGAATGGCAAAGTAGGCAGTCGTAAAATACATGCCCGCCGTGGTTGCGCCCAGAACCATATGCACATCGCGGCCCGTGCTGCTCGTTGCTTTTCCCCCGGCATCCGCCGAAGCCAGAACCGTGGCGATCAAAGGGACGGCCGTAATCAAGCCCAGCCGCTGATGGATCTTCAGCATGTGCGTCCGTTGATCAAGCAACGCCTGTTCCTTGGGACTTCCCACGGTCTGTTCCTGCGGGATGCCAAGATCCTCAATCGAAGGTGCCGTCTTACTGGAAGGGGCATTCGGCAGGTTCTCACTCGGTACTTGTGGCTGCGCCTGCGGTGCTGTATCTGTCGATTGGCTAGTCTCCAGACTCGTTTCGACGACCGCCGCCCGCAATGGCTCAGAGCTTAAAAGAGAAAACATAAGAATTCCCATCGTTAGAATGAGCTTCACCGCTCGTACTTTCATCAGGATCTCCTCTTGAATGAATGGCCCGTCTTAGTTCGCTCTCAACGCAAATGCCGCAACTCCAACAACTACTATAACGCCTGAGATCCCCGGCAATGTTCTTGACCTTTTGAATTGACCATTCCGTTCACCGAGGCAACGCCAGTTGTCCCACATCCGCCTGCGGTTGGCGAATGTAGGGCAGTTGCCGGCTTGCCTTGGCTCTTAACCGTGAAACTTTGAAACCTCAACCTTTCCGCCTTTGAATCCCCGCTCTTTCCCGCTATTCTGTAGCTCGTGGCAGTTTCCATCACAGTTCTAGCCTCCGGCAGTGGAGGCAACAGCACGGTCCTGGCAACCTCTCAGACGCGCGTGATCGTCGATTGCGGACTTTCCTGCCGTGAGACTTGCCGCCGCCTCGCCACCCAGGGCATCGCGCCCGAGTCTCTCTCCGCCATCCTCATCACCCACGAACACTCCGACCACGTCGCTGGCGTGCACGTCATGGCGAAAAAGTTTCGCCTCCCCGTCTTTATGACCGCGCCCACCCACGGCGCATGGCAGCGCCAGTACAAGGATTCGATGGGCAACCGCGTCCAGGCCGAGCGCCTCGAGCTATTTTCGGCGGGCAAAGCTTTCAGCGTCGGGGATATCGAGGTCATGCCCTTCACCATTCCGCACGACGCCGCCGACCCCGTCGCCTTCCGCTTCCTTGCCGAGGGCGTCCGCGTCGCCATTGCCACCGATCTAGGCTTCCTCCCGCGCAACGTCCGCGACCACCTCAGCGGCTGCGACGGCCTCATGCTGGAATCCAATCACGACCTCGAAATGCTCCGCGGCGGCCCCTATCCCTGGGCCGTCAAGCAGCGCGTCATGTCCCGCGTCGGACATCTTTCCAACGAAGCTCTCGCGGAATTCCTCACAACGGACTATGATGGGGGTGCAGCGTTCCTGATTCTGGCTCACTTGTCGGAGCAGAACAATCATCCTGACTTGGCCCGTGTCGCGGCCGAGCGGGCTTTGGGGATGCGCCAGGGGCTGTGGGGCAACCGTCTGGTTCTCGCTTCGCAGGACGAACCTCTCTCGACCCTCACGCTATAAATTCATATGAGTCAGTGCATCGATCCATTCGTCGGCAAAATCCTCGCGGGATGGCGCTATGACATCACCGGCCTCGCGCCGGAGATGAGTGGCGACTACGAGGCGCACCTCGCCGAGTGCACCCTCTGCCGCTCGCGGCAGAAGCTCCATCGCACCATCGACATCACTCTCATCGCGCTGGCGACCGTCTCGGCCATCGTCTTCGTCTTCGCCTTTGGTGTGATCCACCACTTCAGCCCGCCGCACGCTCTCTTGTTTGAGTTCGGCTCGCTCTGCGGCTTCATGTTCTCGGCCCTGGTCTGGCTCATCGTCGCCGTGGCCACACCGGCCCCATTGGTGGTCAAGGACGCGGCCATCTCCGGAGCGCGTAACCTTCGTGACCGCCTGCCCGAAAATCTCCTCGACCGTCTTCCCGAAGAGCTGCGGGTAAAAATCTCCGGCGACCAATAGAGCTCATGGTCCTTGTTCCTGCTCTTTGTTCGAGGGTGCCGTCTTAGCTGTTGCCCTTGCTCTTGGTTGATGTAGCCACAAAACTGAAGAGCCTCTCTCCGATCAAGTAATCCAGCGCACTCAGGAAGCCATATTGATTGCGGATTTGTTCGGCGGCCTCGCACTGGTCGATCCAAATCTTTTGGAAGTCCAGCTTACTGGATTTCATGCGGTGGTCGGCGCAGGAAATGGCGTTCGATATCAGGAAACACGGTAAGGAGAAGAGCAAGCCGTTCGTCCACGCCAGCCGGAATCTTCTTCCTGTGCGCCACGGGGCGTCCTTTAGCCAACGCCCAAAAGCAGACTTCGGGGTGAACTTCGAACGCCCACTGCTGGCATTCAGCGTGATCGCTACGTCTAAAAGCGCCCCTCAGCTATCCGGCGGCTGACCGCGTTCGGCTGCTTTCCGTTTCACAACATACTCCTGTTACCTACAAGTTACGACGGTAACTCGCAGGCGCTACCTTTCCCTGAGCGCAAGGCGAAATCCTGCATCTATACAAAAAGGGCGCTCTCCATTAATACATGGAGCACGCGACCAATGTTCAATCATCCCATCTCGAAATGATGGCGTGCAGTGCAAGGAGATATGTGGAGAGCATAGTGAACAACAAGACTCTATCGTCCCCTTTAGCCGCCGCTCGCCGCTACGACCGCATTTCGCTCAACATTGCAGTGCGTGTGTTTCTCGAAAAGGGACGGTTCACAACCGGACGCGGTCATGATGTTGGGGCAGGAGGAATGGCTATTTATGTGCCGCTAGACCTTGCGGTGGGAACTTCGGTGAACATCTCATTCCAGTTGCCTTATTCTCGGATGGTGTTTGGTGTCCGAGCAATAGTCCGCAACAGTAATGGGTTCCGCTATGGCGTGGAATTCGTCAATCTCACACCGTCTGAGGCGGCGGAGATAGAACACATAATCTCGATCTTGGCGCTTACATCCTACGATTGACAGGACTGAGCCTTTGGCTGAGGTTTGAATATGTCTACCAAACCAAACTAGGACGAATTTACAGTCACGATGGAGAAAATTGGGTCGATGCTGACAATCGATTCTTCTTAGCGTCCCCGAGTTGATGAATGGTTTGGGGTGCGCCGGGCGGGCGGCAACAACTATTCACGCGAAAGCCACCCTCCGCCGCAAAGGGTTAACTCTTCGGTCAATCCTTCGCCTTCCGCGCAAGGATTGGCGAATAAACAAAATCTGGCCTTTCAACGATTACCCAGAACGCCAACGAGTGGCGCCAATCACCCCAGAATCAATCCGCCCCGCAAACTGGCTACGCTCTCGATGTGCTGCTCCAGACACCAGCGTCCAAGCTGTTTCACCAGTCTCTCGCAGGCCCGCGGATCCCAGAAGTTCGCCGTGCCAACTTCCACCGCGGTTGCCCCTGCCAGCAGAAATTCCACCACATCCTCCGGCGTGCTGATACCGCCGATGCCGATCACCGGAATCTTCACCGCCTGCGACGCTTCATAGACCATGCGCACCGCGATCGGTTTGATCGCCGGACCGCTCAGCCCCGCCGTAACATTGGAGATGCGCGGCCGCCGCGTCACCGGATCGATGGCCATGGCGAGGAACGTATTCACCAGCGAGACCGCGTCGGCACCCGCGTCTTCCGCGGCCCGCGCCATCCGTGCAATGCTGGTCACGTTCGGCGAAAGCTTCACGATCAGCGGCCGCTTCGTCGCCGCCCTCGCCCCGGCCACCACATCGGCAAGCAGCGATGGATCCTGTCCGAAGACGATTCCGCCCTGTTTCACATTCGGGCAGGAGACGTTCAGCTCATAGGCCGCAATGCCTTCGCCCTCGTTCAGGATGCGGATCGTCTGTTGATACTCATCCGTGCTGTATCCATACACATTGGCGATGACGACCGCGTCTTTGATCTTCCTTAGCTGCGGCAGCTTCTCCTCGACGAATGCGCGCACCCCAATGTTTTGCAGGCCGATTGCATTCAGCATTCCCGCCGCGGTTTCAAACAGCCGGGGCGGAGCATTGCCCGCCATCGGTTCACGCGACAGTCCCTTCACCACGAAGCCGCCCAGCCTGTCGAGCGAGACGATGTCCTCAAACTCCACGCCATAGCCAAACGTCCCGGAGGCCGCCAGAATCGGATTCTTCAACCGTATGCCGGCGACATTGACGCTCATGTCGAGCGTGAGCGGACCGCGCTGGCTTGCACGTGACGCATCGCGTGCAGCAGCGCCCGGAGCGTGGTTCGACGTAGTGGTATCAGTGGGAGTGGAGTCAAGCGCGGAAGCCTGCGTGTCATTCTCGCGTGCGGCCTCCACTCCTTCCTTCGAATTCTTCAAGCTCATTCCCTCATTCTAATCGCTGTTCGCAATCGCCGCTGCGTTCTTGATATCCTTAATCCTTATGCTTGATCTTGCCTTTGTACGCGAACACTTATCCGTAGTGGAAGAGAAGCTGCGCAGCCGTGGCGCGAACCCTGAACAAGTGCTGGGAAACTTCCGCGAGATTGACACGCGGCGGCGCGCGTTGACCCACGAGTTGGAGACGGCGCTGGCCCGCCGCAACGAGCTGAGCAAGAAGATCGGCCCGCTGATGGGCGCGGAGAAGAAGGGTTCCATCACGCCGGAGCAGAAGTCCGAGCTGGTCTCGCTGAGCGCCGAGGTGCTCAAGCTGAAGGAAGGCATTCCCGCGATGGAAGACCAGGCCAGGGCCGCCGACAAAGAGCTGTACGACATTCTGGCGACGCTTCCAAACCTGCCGCACGACACCGTGCCGGTGGGCCGCGACGAGACGGCCAACGTGGAGGTGAAGCGTTGGGGCACGCGGCCCGAGTTCGACTTCACTCCGAAGCCGCACTGGGAGCTGGGCGAGCAGTTGGGCATTCTCGACCTGGCGCGCGCGAGCAAAATCACCGGCGCGCGCTTTGCCCTCTACTGGGATCTGGGCGCGAAGCTGGAGCGCGCTCTTATGAACTTCATGCTCGACCTGCACACGCGCGAGCACGGCTATATGGAAGTTCTGCCGCCCTACCTGGTGAACTCCGATTCGATGTACGGCACCGGGCAGTTGCCAAAGTTTGAAGAGGATCTGTTCAAGGTTCCGCAGGGCGAGCGCGACCTGTGGCTGATTCCTACCGCAGAGGTTCCGGTGACCAACATCTTCCGCGACGAGACGCTGGAGGCCTCGCGCCTGCCGGTTTCGCTCACGGCGTTTACTCCCTGTTGGCGCAGCGAGGCCGGATCGTATGGCAAGGATGTGCGCGGCATCATTCGCCAGCATCAGTTCCAGAAGGTGGAACTGGTAAAGTTCACCAAGCCGGACGAGAGCTACGAGGAGCACGAGAAGTTGACCCGCGCGGCTGAAACGGTGCTGGAGCGGCTCGGCCTGCATTATCGCCGCATGCTGCTTTGCACCGGCGATATGGGCTTCTCCGCGGCGAAGACGTACGATCTGGAGGTGTGGCTGCCGGGGCAGGGATTGTTCCGCGAGATTTCCTCCTGTTCCAACTTCGAGAGCTTCCAGGCGCGGCGGGCCAACATCCGCTACAAGCCGGAGGGCAAGAAGGGAACCGAGCTGGTGCACACCCTCAATGGCAGCGGCCTTGCCGTGGGCCGAACCTGGGTGGCCATCGTCGAGAATTATCAGCAAAAGGACGGCAGCGTGGTGATTCCAGAGGTGCTGCGGCCTTATATCGGCGCGGAAAAGATCGAGGCGCGAAAGCTGTAGCGGGACGCTCGGTTGGATTTCGATGACAAGTTGCATCGGCAACCAGCAATCCGGCGATGCGGCAATTGAAATAGACTGGATGTGCGATGAAAAAAGTGTGGACGACAATCAAGGGCTATATTTGGTGGACGTATCCGCGAGCATCGTTTCACTACGATGTGATGGTTACGCTGATTCTGGTGTTCGTTTTCGTTACCCCGCGCTTTATCAACTACAAAGACAAACCGGCCGAGCGCCTGCCGCGCCGCAACAGCGTGCTGGTAATGCCCGATGGTGATAACGGACTCATCTTCCAGGTGGACGCGCGCGATGTGAAAGGCGCGACAGCCGAGGATGCGCAGGCCGATCTCCAGCGCGTCATCGAGCCGATCAGCGGCTACGTGAAGATTAAGCGCTGGGCTGCGGATAAGGACATCAAGGGTAACTTGGTGGGATATCATGTGTGGGTTCAGCGGTAAGAACCGGGCTGTTCCGGAACCTTAGAGAGACTCGAATGAAAAAGTTGATGCCGGTGGTTTTCGTGGCGGCCCTGTTGGCCGCCTCCGCATTTGGGCAGAGCAAACAAGGCAGCCTGGAAGAGGTGTTGAATCTGCTGGACAAGACCAGCGCCGGGTTTAAGACCGTGCAGACTGATTTCAACTGGGACCAGTATCAGAAAGTGGTCGATGACCACGATATCCAGAAGGGCATGATCTACTTCCGCCGCGCCGGTTCCGATGTGGAGATGGCTGCCGATATTAGGGAACCCGCCCCGAAGTACGTACTGTATACCGACAACAAGTTGCAGGTGTACCTGCCCAAGGCAGATCAGGTTACGGTCTATGAGGCAGGTAAGAACCGCCAGGACTTTGAGGCTTACCTGGTGCTTGGTTTCGGCGGACGCGGCCACGACCTGACGAAGAACTTCGACGTGAGCTACAAGGGCATGGAGCCGGTAGAGGGCAAGTCCACCTACAAGTTGGAGTTGGTCCCAAAGTCGCCCAAGGTAAAGAATATGTTCAGCCTGATCACGCTTTGGATCGATCCCCAGACGGGGATGAGCTTGCAGCAGGATTTCCAGGAGAGCGGCGGCGACTATCGGCGAGCAAAGTACACATCCATCCGCGTCAATCAAAGGCTTCCGGACAACGCTTTCAAACTGAAGACGACGGGAAAGACAAAGTACGTCCGCCCGAACAGCCAAGGGTGATGGAGAGCGCTCTTTTTGCCTTAGTTCTGCAACCGGGGAGCAGCACGCGCGCGTCTCATCAGGCAGAGGTAATCATGCATAAGCCCAAAGTGGTGATCATTCCGGCAATGCCCGACCCCAGTGGACGGGATCGGGTACGGATCGACGATCCTCGATATATGGAGGGGCAGCGCGTGCTGGTGGAAGCGATGAAGTATCTTCTGCAGAGCGATCGCGAAGCCAACCGGGAAGCCGCTGAACTGCTCAGCGAACACGTGCGCACGATGTTCCGAATGAGTGACTCGCCATTTCATAGCGCCATTCAAAGCGCCCAAAGACAGTAAGCGCAGCGCTCAAGAAGCTTTTCAGGCCGGGGCTCAGGCTCCGGCCTTGTCGCGTCAGGGCTGCGTCAATGCTGCGTCATTGTTGCGTCAGTCCGGTTGCCATGCCGCGTTCTGCTCGCGGCGAGTGTGCCACCAGGCCAGAAATGCGGCGGCGAGCACCAACACAAACGGGAAGCACTCCAGAGTGTAGCGATCCTCCGACATGCCTGTGGTGGCGAGAAACACCGAACGCACGACTGGGTAGGTGAGCAGCAGGGCTAGATACTTTATACGGCGCCGCATCAGCCATGCTCCGGCCACGGCGGCCACCACGTAGGCAAAGTTGAGCACGGCCAGCGCGATGTCACACCAGGCGTCGTGTGGGTCGGCGCTGATCTCCCAGAAGTGAGTGTCGAGCGGCATCATCTCGGTGCGCGGCCGGAACCACATGTCCAACATGCGGGCGACCGGCAGCAGCAGATGAAAGCGGATGGGATGGATGCGAATGTTCTCCTCAGCCAGCGCCCCGAACTGGCGGTCGATCTCCGGCGTCATCTCAAGCCGGAGGTTGTACTGGTCGAACAGCGAGCGGACGAGCGCGCGCTGGGCCTGCGAGGAGTAGGCGCGGTCGGGAACGTTACCCAGATCGATGGGTTGGCCGGGAACCGGGAATCCGATGTCTTCGGCGCTGGCGTAGTCGATGACCCAGCTCCGGCACCAGCGCACCCAGCCGGTCGGCAGGTACTCGCCGGGATCGCTCGCATACGTGGTGACCAGCGGCTGAAATACATGGAAGACCCTCCAGTTGCGAATCGTCCAGGGCACCAGGGGAGAGAGTGAGACGGCGCCGAGCAGCAGAGCCGCGGTCAGGAGTTCGCGCCGCCGCGCCGGTTGGCCAATCATCAGCAGGAGCATGGGCAGGCCGATGCCGCCCAGGAGCAGCCCTCCGTCGGGACGAAGCAGAATGGCTGCGGCACAGGCGGCGCCGCACAGTGACCACCAGCGCAAGAGGCGAGTGTCCAGGGCGATCGCGGCGCAGTCGATGGCGGCGGCGATGAAGAAGATTTCCAGGCACTCGGTCAGCGGCGTGGAGACGTAGTTGATCAGAAACGGGCAAAAGGCGGCCAGAATGAATGCGGAGCGTGCGGCGCGTTCGCCCAGGACGCGGCGCGCAATGTCGGCTACCAAAAAGCAGGTCAGCACGTCAAAAACAAGCTGAAACAACATTGCGCCGAAGTAGTGATCCTGGCCAAAGATCAGGAACGTGAGGGCGAGAAAGAAGGGATAGCCCGGCAGGCGCATCAGGGTCGGCTCCCATCCGGAGACCCTCTCTGTGCCGAACATGTGGTTGTTGATGAGGCACTTGGCGATGTCGCCGTAGACCAGCGAATCGCCGGCGATGACGGGCATTTTGAAAACGAAGAACAGACGCAGCAGCACAGCCGCGATGGTCGTGGCTAGGAACCACCAGCGATGTCGGTTGATGAAGGTGAGCACGACCGAATATAACAGAAGCCGGCCGGGCTGGGGAGTCCGGGTTCCGTGCTCAGGCCGGGCGGTAGGGTCGAAGTTCGATTGACGGAGTGGAGTGCGAAACATACGATAGAACTATACGAATGCCCAAGCCCATTTTTTTTGATCCTGACCGGCGGCGCTGGAAGCGGATACGCAAATCGATCGATATTGCGGTCGTGGTACTCAGTTTGCTGATCGTGTTTTTCGCCCTCACCGTCGTGCGCAAGACAAATATTCCGACCATTCTGCTAGCCAATCAGAAGAAGAACTATCGCGCGCTGAAGCTGGATGAACCAAAGAAGCCGCAGCGCAAGGGCACCCACCGCAAGACCTTGATCCCTGCTTCGCAGGTGGTGTTGAACTCCGGTGAAGGCATTCGCGGGGCGTTCTATGTGACTTGGGATGCGGCCAGCTTCAGTTCGCTGCGTGAGTATATTCACCAGATCGATATCGTATTTCCGGAATGGCTACACGTGATGGGAGCCGACGGGCGTCTGCAGGCGGTCAGCGAGAACAACACGCTCTACGACGTAATCAAAGACGGCCACGCGGCGAATATCGATCCCAAACTGATGCCGATGGTCAAGAGCACGAACGCGCAGGTGGACGTGCTGCCGATGGTGAACAACTTCGATCCCATCGTCAACGAATGGCGTAGCGACATCGCAAAGATGCTGGATTCAAACGATGGGCGCGAACGCTTCCGCCAGGAGATCAGCACGTTCCTGGCAAGTGATAACTACAAAGGCTTAACGATCGATATCGAGGGCTTTGACCAGGAAGCGCAGCCCGGTTACCGCACGTTGATCGCCGAACTTGCCTCCGACCTGCACCAGCGCAATCAAAAGCTCTACCTGAGCGTGCCGGCCTCCAATCCTGATTTCGATTACGCATTTCTGTCGAACGTGGCCGATGGGCTGATTCTGATGAACTACGACCAGCACTATCCGGGCGGCGCGCCGGGCCCGATTGCCGGGCAGGACTGGTTCACCGAGAATCTGACCAAAGCGCTCAAGTTGGTCCCTCGGGAAAAGATCATCTGCGCCATCGGCAACTACGGATACGACTGGACGACGGACAAGAAGGGGAAGCCCGGGATGGCCGGCGTTCACAACGTGAGCGTGCAGGAGGCCTGGCTGGAGGCGCGCGATTCCGAGGCCGATATCGACTTTGACTCTGACATGTTGAATCCGCACTTCGACTATCTGGATGGTGACAACAATCGTCATGACGTGTGGTATCTGGATGCGGTTACCGCGCTCAACCAGATGCGTGCGGCGCGCTCGCTGGGCATTTCGACGTTCGCACTGTGGCGGCTGGGTTCAGAGGACCGCGCGCTGTGGAAGATCTGGGACTCGCCCCGCGAGGCCGATGCCGTCGAGAAACTGAAGGTCGTGGACCCAGGTCAGGATGTGGACATCGAGGGCGAAGGCGACATCTTGCGCATCGAGAGCAAGCCATCGCCGGGCAAGCGCGATCTTACCGTGGATGCCAGCGGCCTGGTTACAGACGAAGTTTTCCGCGAACTGCCGAGCCCCTACCGCGTCGACGCCTACGGTGCGCCCAGTAAGCGAGTGGTGATCAGTTTCGATGACGGCCCCGACCCGCAATGGACGCCGAAGATTCTCGACGTTCTGAAGCGCTACAACGTGAAGGCAACTTTTTTCATCATCGGGCTGGAGGCGGAAAAATATCCCGGCCTGCTCAAGCGCGTCTATCGCGAAGGCCACGAAATCGGCAATCACACCTTCACCCATCCCGACATCAGCAACATCAATGCGCAATACGCGCGGGTTGAGCTGAACCTGACCGAACGCCTGATGGCAGCCAAAATCGGCATCAAGCCCGTGCTCTTCCGTCCGCCGTATTCCATTGACCAGGAGCCGGATACCGCCGACGAAGTGCGCCCCCTCGAATTGACCCAGAGCATGGGCTATATCACCGTGGGCGACAAGATCGATCCCGATGATTGGCGCGACGATCCGCGGCCGTCACCGGATCAGATCACCAAATCGGTCATGGACCAACTCGGACACGGCTCGATCATCCTGCTGCACGATGGCGGCGGCAACCGGGCCAACACCGTGAAAGCGCTGTCCATGATCATCGAGGCGCTGCACGCACGCGGCTACCAGATTGTCTCCGTACACGAGTTGCTGGGCAAGAGCTATGCCGACGTGATGCCGCCGATATCGAGGAACGAACGAATCTGGGCGATGGTCGATTCCGCCGGTTTCCTCATCTTCGGAGCGGTGAACACCTTTATCGTTTTCGTCTTCTTCGTCGGCGACATTCTGATGAGTGGCCGCTTGGTTTTGGTGGGCGCGGCGGCGATCTTTGACCGCCTGCGGCGGCATACCACGGAGATGGCCACGGGAGAATCCGCCTTCCAGCCGGAGGTTGCGGTGCTGATCCCGGCCTACAACGAAGAGAAGGTCATATGCCGCACCATTCGCAGCGTGCTCGATTCCACGTACCCGAACCTGCATGTGGTGGTGATCGATGACGGTTCCAGCGATCGCACTTACGAGGTGGCGCGCGAAGAATTTGCCGAGGCGATTGCGCGCGGTCGCGTGACCGTGCTGCGCCAGGAGAACGGCGGCAAGGCCAGGGCGCTGAACTACGGCTTGCAGTTCGTGAACGAGGAGATCTTTATCGGCATTGATGCCGATACCTTGATTGCTAACGATGCGATCTCCTATCTGGTACCTCACTTTCAGGATCTGCGTCTAGGCGCCCTGGCGGGCAATGCCAAGGTTGGCAATCGAGTGAACTTATGGACGCGCTGGCAGGCCCTGGAGTACATCACCAGCCAGAATTTTGACCGCCGCGCCTTGAACACCTTCAGCGCGGTGTGCGTGGTGCCGGGCGCCATTGGCGCCTGGCGCACCGGGGCCGTGCGCGCCGCCGGCGGCTACAAAACCGACACCGTGGCCGAAGACGCCGACCTGACGATGGCGCTGTTGCAGAACGGCTACAAGGTGGAGTACGAGGATCGCGCGCTGGCCTATACCGAGGCTCCGACCTCCGCCGATGGCTTGATGCGGCAACGCTTCCGCTGGTCGTTCGGAATTCTTCAGGCGGTTTGGAAGCATCGCTCGGCCTTCGCGCGCAAGGGTGCGCTGGGCTATGTCGCACTCCCGAATATCGTGATCTTCCAGATCCTGCTGCCTCTGGTTTCGCCCTTCATTGACATCATGTTCGTCTTCGGATCGCTCAAGTACCTGATCTGGGACAAGCACTTCCATCCCGAGACGGCGGACCCGGCGAGCTTCGATCAACTGCTCCTGTTCTTCCTGATGTTCCTGGTCATCGACTTCATCGCCTCCGTGATTGCCTTCTCGCTGGAGCGCCGCCACGGGCGGGATCGCCGCGATTGGTGGCTGCTGGGACACGTCTGGCTGCAACGCTTCGCCTATCGGCAATTGTTCTCCATCGTGCTGATCAAGACCTTGCGGCGGGCCATCGATGGCCGTCACTTCTCCTGGGACAAGCTGGAGAGAACAGCGACGGTGACGGAGCCGAAGCGGCGCAGCGCCGACAGCCCTCATTAGGCGGCGCAGGTGCGTAGCTGGACGGTGGCCCATCCAAGCCGTTCTTTGGCTTGAGTGAGGCTATTGCTCCTGGCTTGTCCCCGAAGTGTCATTAGGCAGACGACCGCAACCGCTTGCGTTGGGCTCGTCGCGGTGCGAATCTTACATCAACGTGTCGCGGCAAATTTCAAATTCTGAGCAGGACGGTGCCGGAAAGGCAATCTCGGCCTCGGCGGCCAAACTGCGCTTGCTCAAGAGCCTGAAGTGCACCACTAAGTTTGAAAAAGCGGCGTGGGAGAGTGGCGCTCGACTGGTGGCGGGAGTGGATGAAGTGGGGCGCGGCAGTCTGTTTGGCTGCGTGGTGGCCGCAGCCTGCATTCTCGATCCGGTCGACCGTATCCGCGGCTTGCGCGATTCCAAACTGCTACCCGAAGAGGAGCGCGAAAAGCTGGCAGCGCGCATCCGCCAGCGCGCTATTGCCTGGGCGGTCGCGGAAGTGGACGTGGGCAGGATCGACCAGATCAACATCTACCATGCCAGCCTGTTGGCGATGAAGTTGGCGGTAGAACGCCTGATTCCGCGCCCGGACTTTCTGCTGGTGGACGCCGCGGTGATTGACTTCGACTGCACGCAAAAGAAAATCATTCATGGCGACGCACTGTCGGCTTCCATCGCGGCCGCATCCATCCTGGCAAAGGTGCATCGCGACGCAATTGTGCGCGCCTGGGATGCCGTCTATCCCCAGTATGGCCTGGCCAGCAACAAGGGATACTCGACGCCAGAGCACAAGCGTGCGCTGCGCGAACACGGACCCTGCCCCATGCACCGGCAGAGCTACGCCCCGGTCGCCGCCGCCGGAGATTGGCAGCCGGAATCCGAGCTTGGGCACGAAGAAGGCGAACGAGGAAAGTGAACGAGGAAAGTGAATGTTAAAGCTGCTCTGCGTGACCGCGCATCCCGATGATGAAGCCGGATGTTTCGGTGGGATTCTGTCGAAATACTCCGAAGCTGGCGTGGCGTGCTCGGTGATCTGCCTTACCGCCGGAGAGCGAGCCGCCAACCGCGGCGCCGCAGTCGAGGACGAAGCGCTGAAGGCCATACGCCGCCAGGAATTTGCCGACTCCTGCCACCACCTCGGCGTGGCTCACTGCGAGGTGCTGAACTACGCTGACGGTGCGCTGGACCGCGAGGACTTTGACGAGGTCACGGGCAGACTGGTGCATTTCTTCCGCACCCTGCGCCCGCACGTCGTCCTCACCTTCGGAGCCGATGGCTACGTCACCGCCCATCCCGACCACGGCATGGCCGGACTGTTCACCTCGGCTGCCTTTCAGTGGGCCGCACGCAACAATCGCTACACCGCCCAACTCGAAGCCGGACTGACTCCCTGGCAGGCCAGGAAGCTTTACTACGTAACCGCGGAGTTCTCTCTGCGGGAGCGCCCGGTTGTCTCGCTGGCTCCGGTAACGGCGCGGATTTCCATTACGTCCTATATCAATCGCAAGAACGAGGCTTTCGCCAAGCACAAGACCCAGCATCCTTTACAGCCGGTCTTCGAGCATGCGCAGCAACGGGCGGGAGATCACGAGCTCTTTCATCTGGTCGCCACCGCCGAAGTCACGGCCATGCGGATGGAGCATGATCTGTTTGAGGGGATACGGGAACTGTAGCGCAGCTGAGTGCCCGCTCGAGCCAGCAGCGGGCCTGAATGGGCCGCATGCCTGCGTTTTTCGCAAAGGAAGTGAAACTTTTCAGAGTTGCTGAACATCTACTCTGGTAGACATACACCGGGCGCATTGCAAACCCGGCGGTGTTTTCATCGGGCTCTTCCTAAGCGTTGATTGACCCGAGAAAATTAAAGTTCCCGCAATTTCGCATGGAGGGCCACGATGAAAAACGCTAACGATGAGGTCAACCCCAACGAGTCCGCCCGAATCTCCGACGCTGAGATGGCCGCCGCACTTGCGAACTCACCCTGGGCGAAGATGGAACGCGACGCCAAGAAAATTGCCGCTACTGACGAAGAAGACTGGTGTCAAGACCGCTGCGCCTGATCAGGAAGATGGCCGCTGCTCACGGTCCTGCTAAAAGCGGGCAACGCGGCAAGAATCACTCCCCCTACATCCCCGGCATCTTCATTCCCGCCAGCCGCCTGGCGAAGCTCGGCTTGGACATCGACTTGAACATCTTGCGCATCTGCGCGTACTGCCGCAGCAGGTTGTTCACCTCGGGCACACTGGTGCCCGAGCCGCGCGCAATGCGCTTGCGCCGCGATCCATTGATGGCCTCGTGATGATCGCGCTCGTAGGGCGTCATCGAGTTGATGATCGCCTCCACGCGGGACAACTGCTTCTCGTCCACCTTGTTGGTGTTCTGGTGCATCTGCGCGAACGGTCCGACCTTGGGCAGCATTCCAATGATTGACTGCAGCGAGCCCAGCTTCTTCATCTGACGCAACTGGTCGCGGAAGTCTTCGAGCGAGAAGCCGTCGCCGCTCAACGCCTTCTTGGCGAAGGCTTCGGATTTCTTCTTGTCGATCGTCTCCTCCGCCTTTTCGATCAGCGAGAGGATGTCGCCCATGCCCATGATGCGGCCGACGATGCGGTCGGGATGGAAGGGCTCGATGGCGTCGTACTTTTCGCCCGTGCCCAGGAACTTGATGGGCTGGCCGGTGACCGAGCGGATCGAGAGCGCCGCGCCACCGCGGGCGTCGCCGTCCATCTTGGTCAGCACCACGCCGGTCAGGGTCAGTTTGTCATGGAATTCCTTGGCCGAGTTGACCGCATCCTGGCCGGTCATGGCGTCGGCCACGAAGAGCACTTCCTGCGGATTCAGCAGCGACTTGAGCGACTGCATCTCGTCCATCAACTGCTCGTCGATGTGCAAGCGTCCGGCGGTATCGACGATGAGCACGTCGCAGCCGTTGATGATGGCTTCGCGGCGCGCTTCCTTGGCCAGCCGCACCACGCTGGCGGTATCGCTCGCCACGTCCGAGCCTTCATACAGGTGCGCGCCAATGGCCTTGGCCACCACCTTCAACTGCTCGCGCGCCGCCGGGCGATAGACGTCGACCGAGACCAGCATGGGCCGGTGTCCGCCTTTTTTGAACCAGCCCGCCAGCTTACCGGAGGTGGTCGTCTTACCCGAGCCCTGGAGGCCGGCCATGAGCACCACGGTCGGCGGCTGCGAGGCGAACTTGAATTTCGCCGTGTCGCGCCCCAGGGTCTCCACCAACTCGTCGCGCACCACCTTGATCACCATCTCTGCGGGGGAGAGCGAGGTCAAAACCTCGGTGCCAATCGCCTTGACGCGAATGTGGTCGATCAATTCCTTGACGACCTTGAAGTTCACGTCCGCCTCCAGCAGGGCAAGGCGGATTTCCTTCAAGGCTTCGTCCATATTCTCCTCGGTCAGGCTGCCCTGGCCGCGAAGGTTCTTAAATGCGCGCTGAAGTTTGTCTGTTAAATTCTCGAACATCGGATAAGTCCGGGGAGCCGCGCAAGGCGGTCCATCTGTGAAGTTTGAAGTTTTCTAAGTGCGACGGGCGAGCCCGCCGAGCACCGCAGCCGGAGCGGCCCGGCGTCAGAGACCGGAGGGCCAGGCACCAGCGACCGGAGCGGCATCTGTTGCCGCGTACCCGCCGCCAAGCCATTTGTTGGACCCTACCCGTCGCTAAGCCGTTGCCGCGTACTCGGCTGTGAAGCTGCGAGGCCTCAGAATATCACGCCAGATGGGTGACGCGTCCGGGTTCGAAGAATGCTCCGAGGCTGCGGCAGATCATCATTGCCCCAATCTGCCGTCCGGCGCGGTCGAGGACGGGAAATGCCGTCGCCTCCACCGGAGAGATTGCTTGCTCCTGGCGCACCAGGAGATTGACGCGGACCACCTTGCCCTCATAGGCAGCCTGCGCCAGCGGTAACTCCTGCGGGTCGAGCAAGCGCTCGCCGTGGTAGTCGAAGATGCCCAGCGCCTCCGGGCAATCGTCCATGCTGTTCTTTTCCAGGTCGATTTCGCCAAAGAGCGTGTTGGCTGCAAAATTGGCGTAAACCATCTGCCCGCATGCATCGCAGGCAATCACGGGGTCGGTTATCAGAGCGGTGACGGTCAAAAGCTGCTCGAGTTCGCGGGAGACACTTTGCATGGTAAACCTTTCCCCTGTCTGGGCTATTGCAAAACTCCCAATATCCGACTCTGTATCTGCTTCTAATCTTTACGACTTCGAATCTTTACTCTCAGATGCCGCCCGGAGCGCAATCAACTCACCACGCGGCGGAATCAGGGCCGGCCTTGCAGCTCGGCTGTTTATAGATGCTGTTCCAGCTCTGTGCGCTGCACATGTTTTTAAGCGTGTCCCATTCTAACGGCAAGGTCGAGTTGCGCTGCAATAAAATTCGGTGACGGTTATCCGAAAACTTCTTTTGCTGCCAGGGCGGTATTGGCGTGGATGATTACCGTGTCTTCCGGGTTCTCCGCATAGCCTCCGGCGAGCGTGGTCATGATCGGGAAGCCGTGCTCGCGGGCGAAGTCGAACACCATGAGGTCGCGTTGCTTCAGGCCCTCGATGGTCATCGCGAGTCCGGCCAACTGGTCGCCCCGGTAGGGATCGGCACCGGCGACATAGCAGATCAGCTCAGGCTCAAAGCGCGCCCGCGCGTCCTTCAGGGCGGTCTGCAGCCACTCCAGGTACTCGCTGTCGGTGGTGCCGTCGGGCAGATTCACGTCGATTGAGGAGGCGGGTTTCCAGTGCGGGTAGTTGCTCTCCTGGTGCAGCGAAAGCGTGAAAACGTCGCGAGCCTCACTGGTCCTGACGTTCGCCGTTCGCTTGGGAGTCAGCAGCGAGGCCGACCAGGAGGGAGGCGGAAACGGCTCCGGGCCGCCGGTGCCAAAGATCGCCGCCGTGCCATTGCACTGGTGGGCATCGCAATCGATTACCATGGCGCGCGCAATGAGGCCGTCGCGCTGCATTCGGCGGATGGCAACCGCCACGTCGTTGATCAGGCAAAAGCCTTCTCCGTGATCGGCGAAGGCGTGGTGGAAGCCGCCTCCAATGTGAACGCAGCAGCGACTCTGCAGCGCCTGCCGGGCGGCGGCAATCGATCCTCCGGCCACATGCCGGAAGGCCTCTACCAGCTCTTTGCTGTAGGGTACTTCCAGCTCCAGTTCCTCGCGCACGCTCAACGTTCCATGGTCTAGTTTGTCCACCCATCGCTGGGTGTGTACCAGGAGGAGATCGCCGTCCTCGCAGGGCGGGGCAGAGATAAATTCGCTCTCCGTAAAAGCCCCGGCCCGTAAGAGGCGCTCGCGTATTCCACGGTACTTCCCGGCGTGGAAAAGGTGGTCGCCAATCGGCAACGCCTCTTTTTCCGAATACACCAGCAGCAACGGAAGCGCGCTCCTCGAAACTCGGTCCGGCTCGCCTTGCATGGTACGTTCCTAGTTCCAGGGCAGGATTGTACTCCTTCCTATCACGCTGGCGGGATGCCAGCTTTACAACCCCACTGCGCTGGCTATACTCTCCGCATCGTGCGATTCACCCTAACCCCGGCAGTCGAACCTCCTCGCCCCAAGGGCGTAGCCCTTACGGCGCTCGCCCTGGCCGTGCTGACTTCGATCTATTTCGTCAGAGGTTTGCTCCACTTGTATGGCGGAGGCCTGGCGGCCTCCCGAGTCTTCGAGCAACTCCTGATGTGCGTGAGGCGCAGCATTGTATTGCTCTGCGTCTGGAATTACTGGCAGGGCCAGAACTGGGCTCGCATCTCCGTTCTCCTCTGGTCCTTCGTGATCGCCGCCAAAGAAATCTCCACTCTCATTGATCGCGATGGCAATCTCGTATCGCTCATGAGCCAGCCGGTGCGCTTCTTTCACGCAGCCCTGGCAATTTTCCTGCTTTATTTTCTTAACACCCGTCCGGTGCGTGCGTGGTTCAAAAAAATGTCGGCCACCGCCGCCGATCTCATCGCCGAACATCTGGTGGGCAAGCTTTGCATAGCGGTGGGGAAGCATCGCGACGGCCCCAGCGATGCCTGGCGTCTCGCGTTTGAGCACGATGCTGAACTCACCCTCGACTGTCCTTGGCGAATTGTGCTGGATGATAACCTCGCCTTCGCCAGCAACGCCTCCGGCAACCCCGCGCCGGAATCTCCACCCGATGAGCAGCAGCCCAGCCAACTGCTTGAGAATCTGCGCGTCAAAGCCGTGCGCTTGACGCCGCGCACCTCCGACCTTTTCATCTCCTTCGAGATGGGCATCGAACTCCAGAGTTGGAGCGCCGACCCCCATGCTCATCCATTGGCCCAGCAATGGAAGTTTTCCGACCCTACTCTCACCGTGGTTGCCGACTCCGCGGGAGTCAACCCGAAGGCGATTACGGCGCGCATTCCCGGCCAAGACGCGGCGGAGAACGACTAGCCGCGCGTTCGTATGCTAGGATTTCAGAGTGCGGCATCTCCTGCCGTGCATAGTCGGGGCGTAGCGCAGCCTGGTAGCGCACCTGCCTTGGGCGCAGGGGGTCGCTGGTTCGAATCCAGTCGCCCCGACCATTTTTTCTCTATGAGTGCGATGACTCTCCGCCGAAACAGCAATCGATTCGCTCGCATAGCGCTGGACGGAGAGGTCTGTTATGCCGTACCCCTGAGCCGTGGCAAGTGATGAATCATCGGAACTACAGCAACTCTGGGTTGACAATCCGGCTTACTTCGCTCAGAATTCAAAGCAATGGAGCGCCAGATCAAAAATCCGTACCCGCTACCGCGACCGTCGGTCGAGGGCCAGCGTGCACGGAGACAGCTCCTATTTTTATAATTCCAGAGCAATCATCTCCAGGCCCGCAGGCATACCGCTGCGGGCCTTTTTACTTGCGCCAGATGCTATTTTCAGTCCGGCACCATAGATTTCCGGCCGCTTGTCCCTCCGGCAGCCTGTAATAGGATGAAGAAAAGGACGACCCATGAACGCATTCAGTGAAGAAGTCACTCTCGAAGGACACATCATCGATTCCTGGACCCTCCCACGCGCCTTTGACACCATCATGGACATGGGCGGCGCTTTTGACGTTCAGGAGATCCAGGTTGGCCGCGCCAAGGATGAGGTTTCCTTTGCCCGGCTGAAGGTTCGCGCCGATACGGAGACCAAACTGGAGGCCATCCTCACCGCGCTGCAGTCTTTCGGAGCGGTGCTGGCATCGCGCGAGGATGTGGCTTTTGCGCCCGCGCCGGCCAACGGTGTTCTGCCGCCGGACTTCTACTCCACCACCCACTTGCCCACCCAGGTGCGCCTCAACGGCCACTGGGTCGAGGTGAAGAACACAGAGATGGACCTCGCCATCGTCCTCAACCCGGCATTCTCTGAGGCCCAGATGATTCCCTCCTCCGCCGTCTGCAAGGGAGAGCTTGTCGTAGTCGGACACGATGGCATCCGCATCCTGCCGCCGCAGCGTTCGCGCGAGCGCGAAATTTTCAGCTTCATGGGCAGCAATGTCTCTTCCGAGCATCCCAAGCGCCTCGTCATCGAGGAAATAGCCAAGCAGATGCGCGAGATTCGCGCTCGCGACGGCAAGATCCTGATCGTCGCCGGTCCGGCCATCGTCCACAGCGGCGCAGGAGCTCACCTGGCGAAGATGATTCGAGAGGGCTACGTTCAGGTTCTCTTCGGCGGAAACGCCATCTGCACCCACGATGTCGAGAGCGTTCTCTTCGGCACCTCGCTCGGCGTCGCCCTGCACAACGGCCGTCCCGTTCCGGGCGGACATCGCAACCACATGGCCGCCATCAACACCATCCGCTCCGCCGGTTCGCTGCGCAATGCTGTCGACCAGGGGATTTTGAAGGAAGGCATCATGTACGAGTGCATTAAGAACAACGTGGAACTCGTACTGGCCGGCTCGGTTCGCGACGACGGGCCCATGCCGGATGTCATCACCGATACCGCAAGAGCGCAGGTCCGAATGCGCACCGCGCTGGCCGGGGTTGAGATGGTGCTCATGATTGCCACCATGCTCCATTCCATCGCCACCGGAAACATGCTAAAAGCCTCGATGAAAGTAGTGGCCGTCGACATCAATCCGGCCGTGGTCACCAAACTTGCCGACCGCGGAACCTTTCAGGCTCTCGGCCTGGTCACCGACGCCGAGCTTTTCGTGCGCGAACTCGCCAGCGCCATCGCCGCCGGCGACAAGCACGGAGCCCCGGAATTCCCGGAGACGGAGACGCTCTAAACATTCAATAGATTCGGGAATGGTCGAAGGACCAACTGATACCGATAGCGATTCCCGCCACGGTTACGGGCAGCGTTGCCACGGGGAGTGGCGGGAATCTTCTGATTTCGACCAACTGGAATCCGGTGCCAGGCCCCTCACGCTGTCTTATAATAAATCTTTGGAATTCCCGAGGAGCGCGCGAAACATGTCCGTCACAACTACTGAAAAAATCTGGCACAACGGAAAACTCATCGCCTGGGATGATGCCAAGATTCACGTCATGGCTCACGTCGTCAACTACGGGTCTGCCGTCTTTGAAGGCGTTCGATGCTATGAACTGCCCACCGGCCCCGCGATCTTCCGCGCTCACGAACACGCCCAGCGCCTGCTCGACTCCGCCAAAATCTATCGCATCCCCGTCGAATACACCCGCCAGCAACTCGTCGATGCCATGTGCGAAACCATCTCCGCCAACGGCGTGTGGCCCTGCTACGTTCGCCCGCTCATCGTGCGCGGCTATGGCGAAATCGGCGTCAACCCGATTGGAGTTCCCACCGAGTGCTATGTCGCCAATTATCCCTGGGGCAAGTATCTCGGCGGCTCGGAAGACGTGGGAGTCGATGTCTGCGTCTCCTCCTGGACCCGGCTTGCGCCGAACACTTTGCCTTCCATGGCCAAGGCTGGCGCCAACTACATGAACTCGCAGCTCATCAAGATGGAGGCCGTGCTCAACGGCTACGTCGAAGGCATCGCGCTTGACGTCAATGGATACGTCAGCGAAGGCTCAGGCGAGAATATTTTCCTGGTGCGCAACGGCAAGGTTTTCACCCCCCCGCTGGGCAATTCAGTCCTGGCCGGCATCACCCGCGATTCCGTCTTGCGCGTCGCGCAGGATCTCAGCATTCCCCTCGTCGAGCAGGTCATTCCCCGCGAGTTTCTCTACCTTGCCGACGAGGTCTTCTTCACCGGCACCGCTGCCGAAGTCACCCCGATCCGCTCGGTCGATAAGATCAATGTCGGTCGCGACGGCAGTGTTGGCCCGGTCACCAAGGCGATCCGCAAAGAACTGTTCAGCATCTTTGACGGCAGCAAGCCCGACCGTTACAACTGGCTCACGCCGGTTCCTGTGCGCCAGAAGGTCGGCGCATAGTACGTCCGGTAGACTTTTTCCGAGCGCGGGCCTGGGGCGAAGAACCCAGCGCCCGCGCTTTGCGCCGTCATGCCCGGCTGCCTAACCGGGGCAGAATCTTTCGCAGCATCTCTCATGGCCCAGTCCAGGCTCAACCCGATGAATCGACGCATTTGCCGTGTATTTCATCGGGGCCATGTCCGATCGTTCATTGCGCCCGCCCCAGCAACGTGGTAGTTTCGGGGTTAATCCTTTAGTAAAGAGATCGAGTCGATGAATATCGATGATCTACTGCGCATAGCGGTCGAGCGCAAGGCAAGCGACCTGCACCTCAAGGTCGGCAACTATCCCCATGTGCGCATCGACGGCGAACTTGTGCCGCTCACCGATCAGCCCCGCGTCACCGGCGAGGATATGCTGAACATGGCTTTCAGCATGATGTCCAACCGCCAGAAGCAGAAGTTCAAGGAGTGCGCCGAAATCGATTTGGCTTACGGCGCTGCCGGTCTGGGTCGATTCCGCGTCAACGTATTTCAGCAGCGTGGCAATGTCGGCATCGTCCTCCGCGTCATTCCCACCAAGATTCGCGCTCTGGAAGAGCTTTTTCTGCCCGCCGTCACCGAGCGTATCTGCGAAGAAGCGCGCGGCCTGGTGCTGGTCACCGGCGTCACCGGCTCGGGCAAGTCCACCACGCTTGCCGCCATGATCGACCGCATCAACTCATCGCGTCCCGAACACATCATCACCATTGAAGACCCCATCGAGTTCCTTCACCGCGATAAGAAGGGTTTCGTCAATCAGCGCGAAGTGGAAGTCGATACGCCGTCGTTTGGCAGCGCTCTGCGCGCCTGTCTCCGCCAGGATCCCGACGTGATTCTGGTCGGCGAAATGCGCGATCTGGAAACCATCTCCACCGCGCTCCATGCCGCCGAAACCGGCCACATGGTCTTCAGCACCCTGCATACGCTGGATGCCGTGGAGACCGTGAACCGGATCATCAGCGTTTTTCCGCCCCCGGAGCAGAAGCAGATTCGCCTACAACTTGCAGCGACTCTGCGCGCCGTCATCAGCCAGCGCCTGGTCAAACGATGCGACGGCACCGGCCGTGTGCCAGCCGTCGAAGTGCTCATCTCCACCGCCTATATTCGCGAGTGCATCATCACCCCGGAGAAGACCCGCAACATCAAAGAGGCGCTCCAGCAGGGAACCTCGCAGTACGGAATGCAGACCTTCGACCAGTCCCTTTACGACTTGTTGCAGAAGGGTCTGATCTCCTACGAAACCGCGATCGAGAATGCCAGCAACCCGGATGATTTCAAGCTCCGTGTGCAGGGAATTTCCGGTACTGCCGAATCCACTCGCGATCAGTTCTCGCAACAGTTGGGCCGCTTCTAAGCAGTATTGCTTTCCCCCCGTTCTTCGGCTTGCTTAAATCCTCCATCGGTCTGAAACTGTTCTAGCCATGGCATGGAAAAAAAGCGCGGCCAGCAAGACCTACACCGAAAGCGCCCTGTACGAGTATGCGGTCGGCGCACTGTGCCGCAGAATGCGGACGGTTGCCGAGTTAAAGCGCCTAATGCGCGCTCGCGCCGGGCACCAGCCCGATTGCGATGCCCTCGTCGAAGCCGTGACCGCGCGCCTCAAAGAGCAGCGCTACCTCAACGACACCAGCTATGCAACGTCCTACTCCGCATATCGCCGCGACACCGAAAAGTTCGGTTCCATGCGCGTGGTGCAGGATCTAAAAGCCAAGGGCGTACACCCCGACGTCATCGGCAAAGCCATCGGCGAAACCTACAGCGACATCGATGAGCAGAAACTCGCGGGCGAGTTTGCCCGGCGCAAACGTCTCCAGCAGCCCCAGGATCAGAAGCAAGCAGCGCGCATTTTTCGCAGGATGGCGCGCGCCGGATTTTCCACCCGCGTGATCGTAAAATTGCTGCGCGAATGGAAGGTCGAAGACGAAACTCTCTCTGCCCTCGAGCAGGAACGCGAGATGGCCGAAGCAATTCCTTCGCACGAGGACGAATCATGAAGCCGCAGCCGCAGCCGGAGTGGTCCACCGCCGTCGAACATCTCTCCGCCGTCGATCCCAAACTGGCCGCGCTGATTAGCCAGGTCGGCCCCTGCACCATTGAGATCCCGCACCACTTCAGCATCTTCTATGCGCTGACCCGCTCCATCGTTTATCAGCAGCTTGCCGGGGCCGCAGCCTCGGCCATCATGGCGCGGGTCGAGGCGCTCTTCCCCAAGAGGCGCATGACGCCCAAGAACCTGCTGGAAACCGAGGATGCCTCGCTCCGTGCCGCCGGACTGTCGCAAAACAAACTAGCGGCCCTGCGCGATCTTGCCGCCAAGTGCCTGGACGGCACCGTGCCCAACAAACGCGCCCTGGCTCGCATGGCTGACGAGGAGATCATCGAGCGCGTCTCCCAGGTGCGCGGCATCGGCCGCTGGACGGTAGAGATGCTGCTGATCTTCCGCCTCGGCCGTCCCAACGTGCTTCCCATGGATGACTATGGTGTACGCAAGGGCATGCAGCGCCTCTACAAACTGCGCGACCTTCCCAACAAGGCTGCCATGCGCCGCCGCGCACGCAAGTGGGAGCCCTGGTGTTCGGTTGCCAGTTGGTACATGTGGCGCTGCGCCGAACTTCCCGTCCGCGGCTCCCGCTCCAACACCAAATCCGTTGCGTCCAGCAAGAAAGCCGCAGCGAAGAATCCTGCGCCCGGCGATTCAGTAAAGAAGAAAGCAGTAAAGGGAGCAAAGAAGAAGGTAGCAAAGAAGAAGGCCGTCCCATCGACGGCCTTGCATATCCGTTGACCTAAGCCACCGCTATTTCAACTGCACATCGTATGTTGCGCGGCAATGCACGTCCGGCTTGAATTCCACCGTCTCCAACTTGTCGTCTTTGCTGACATAAATATAGATCGGCTTCCTCGGAGCCTCCGGCAGCTTGACGATCTTGGCTTGTCCGTCGGCGCTGGTGTAGGTCTCCAGGTCGAGCTTTTTTATCCCCATCAAACCATAGTGAACACGCGTCGAGACCTTTGCGTTATAGACCGGCTTGGAGTCCGCCCCGGTCACGTTGATCAATGCCGAGCAGGTACCCAGCTCCGCGGATATCTCCGTCGGGGCAACTGCGGCCGTGCCGCTCTGGGCACATCCCGGCTGTGAATAGAAGACCAGCAGACCGAATATCAGCAGGGCAGGAGAGAACAGTTTGTGCATAGCTCTAAGCGTACCGCAATGCGGTTTCTACTGCACGCTCTTCAGCGCGGACGATAGCCGCTCCAGCGCATCGCTCAATCGTCCGATCATCTGCACGTCCACCAGGGTGTGGTCGCTCTCCACCCGTTCCCGCAGCGCCGCCACCAGTTGATGCAGCTTTTCCAGTTGTGCCAGTGCCTTCACTCGGCTGGAGTTGGGTTCGTTATGGTTCAGCGAAAACGTGCGCAGAAGGTTATTCAGCTTTTCCTGTCCATCCCAGCCCAGATCGCACCATTGCAGTCCCATGCCGACCGTGGCGCGTGAGGAGCTCACCTCTGCCACGCCGTTGATCTGCACCCCGTTCACGACAAACTGTCCGCTCACGATGTCGCCCTTGGCGGCTGGGTTCACACATTGCACATAGCAGCCGCCCGCGCTGATATCGCGCAGCGTGCCCCAGATTGGCGTGCTAAGGGCCGCCGCATGCACCGAGGCCGAGCCGTTGCAGGGATAGCGGTCATTGCCGCGACGGTCGTCCCCCTTGATCTGCACCATCGTTTCGCGCCACGGGCTTGTACCCTTTTCCAGGCACTGCAATCCAACCTGATAGGTGCCATCCCGGTTGGTGGCGTTCCAGCTCACTTTGAAACGGCACTTTTCGCCGCCGCTCTGAAGGCCCACGATATCGCCCTGATTGAGCTTTGCCGTCAATCCGGTGACGCGAGCGCCGGACAAACTGATATCAGCCGTCACCACGCCTTGATGAAAGGCCTTGCCATTGGCGTCAATGCCCAGTATCCGGACAGTCAGCGCCACGGGCATACGCACTTCGCGTCGCTTGGGGAGCACTGGAACCTGACCGCCGGGTTTGGCTGCGTTTTCCATGCTTTACCTCGATGTCAGGAGGGTATTATGGCCCCCCGTCCTCGGATTGTCGCGGTATTTCAGCGCATCAAAAAGCGGTCCTTGCAGAATTGGGCAACTTACGATACCTCAGTTCCATTTTGTGGCCCGTTCCGAGGCTGATTCCAAGGGATGTTAGAATCGTCTTTTCGTCTCCCGCCGGGCGTCGGCCGCCGCGCATCAGGCGCGGCTTTTTGGCGGCCTTGGGACTCATTGAAAGTGACTCATCCTATGCAAACCGGAAACGACGTTCGACGCATGTTCCTGGACTTCTTTGTCCAGAGGGGACACCGCCAGGTGCACAGCTCCTCGCTGCTCCCCGCCAACGACCCCACCCTGCTGTTTACCAACGCAGGAATGAACCAGTTCAAGGACGTCTTTCTCGGCGCCGAAAAGCGCGACTACTCGCGTGCCACCAGCTCGCAGAAGTGTGTCCGCGCAGGGGGCAAGCACAACGACCTTGAAAATGTTGGCTTCACCAATCGCCATCACACCTTCTTCGAGATGCTGGGCAACTTCAGCTTTGGCGACTACTTCAAGCAGGATGCCATCGCCTACGCATGGGAGCTAGTTACTTCGGACCAGTGGTTCAACATGCCGGCCGGCAAACTTTACGTAACCATCTTCCAGGGAGAGAACGGCGTCCCGCGCGACAGTGAGGCCTACGATCTCTGGCTCAAGGCCGGCGTCAAGCCCGAGCGCATCTTCGAACTCGGCATGAAGGAAAACTTCTGGCAGATGGGCGATACCGGCCCCTGCGGCCCCTGCTCGGAACTCCACTACGACATGGGCATCGCCTCCAGCGACAAGCATCTTCCCGAGTGCGCCGCCGGTGAATGCAAATTTCCCTGCGAGTGCGGCCGCTACGTCGAAATCTGGAACCTCGTCTTCATGCAATTCGACCGCAGCGCCGACGGCGTCCTCAACCCCTTGCCCAAACCCTCCATCGACACCGGAGCCGGACTCGAGCGCGTCACCGCCGTCCTGCAAAACGTAGTCAGCAACTACGACACCGACCTCTTCATCCCCCTCATCCGCCGCGCCGCCGAGTTGACAGGCGTCGATGAGAAAAAAGTTGAGGAAGAAGAAGGGAAGTCTCACAGCGCCGCCTCGCTCCGCGTCATCGCCGATCACAGCCGCGCCGCCACCTTCCTCATCAGCGACGGCCTCCTTCCCGGCAACGAAGGCCGCGGCTACGTGCTGCGCAAGATCATCCGCCGCGCCATCCGTCACGGACGCCTCCTCGGCCAGACGCAGCCCTTCCTCCACAAAATGGTCGAGGCCGTCGTCAAAGAGATGATCGGCGCCTATCCCGAACTCGGCGACTCCGCCCCGCGCATCGCCAAGGTCATCGAAGGCGAGGAGACCCGCTTCGCCCACACGCTGGCGGTGGGTTCAAGCAAGCTCGACGACCTAATTAGCTCAGCTACGATGCAGCTTTGTGAAGAAATAAAAGAACTCGCCGGGACAGACACAAAAATCGAGGGAATCTGGGGATTAGCAGGGCTTGTTGAAATTAATACGCCGAACGGACGCCTAGAGAATTTCATTGACCTCTACGAGCAGGGTGACTATAAGTCGGACAAACTCGATCGAATCTTAGCCAGCCCGGTCACGCTGCCCGGCCGCGAAGCCTTCAAACTCTACGACACCTTCGGCCTTCCGCTCGATTTCATGACCGACGCCGCCCGCGATCAGGGTGTCGCCTTCGATCAAGCCGGCTTCGACTCCGCCATGGAAGAGCAGCGCACCACCGCCCGCGCCAGTTGGAAGGGCGGCTCGCAGAAATCTGCCTCTCCGGTCTTTGCCGCCCTGCCGCCGACTCTCTTCGAGGGCTACACCCAGGAGCAATCAGCAGACTGCGAAGTCCTAGCCATCGTTGTCGATGGCCAGGGCGCGCAGCAGTTGCTTCCCGGCCAGCACGGTGAGCTGGTCCTCGACCACACTCCCTTCTACGCCGAGAGCGGCGGCCAGGTCGGCGACAAGGGCTGGCTCTCCTCCGCCGATCACACCGTCGTCGTTGCCGAAGTCGAAGGCGTACACTCGCCCGTGCAGGGTGTCCGCGCCCACAATGTCCTCGCGCGCCAGCCCATCACCGTCGGCGAAAGGCTCGTCGCCGTCGTCGATTCGGAGCTGCGCACCGCCACGCGCCGCCATCACACCGCAACTCACCTGCTCCACGCCGCGCTGCGTCAGGTGCTCGGAACCCACGTCAAGCAAGCCGGGTCGCTGGTCTCGCCGGAGCATCTGCGCTTCGACTTCTCGCACTTCTCCTCGCTGGCCGACGAAGAGTTGCAGGAGATCGAGGACATCGCCAACCGCCAGGTCCTGCGCAACTCAGCCGTGCAAACCATCGTCGACGTGCCCATCGATGTTGCCGTCAACGAGTACCACGCCATGGCGCTCTTCGGTGAAAAGTACGGCGAAAAGGTCCGCGTGCTCAAGATCGCCGACTTCTCCACCGAACTCTGCGGCGGCACCCACGTTGCGGCCACCGGCGAAATTGGCCTCATCAAGGTTCTGAAAGAGGGAAGCGTCTCCAGCGGCGTGCGCCGCATTGAAGCCGTCTCCGGTGAACAGTCGCTGCGCCGCTTCCGCCAGAATCACGAACTCGAAGGCCTGGTCTCCACCCTGCTCGGCCGCAGCGAACTCAGCCCCGCCGAAGCCCTCAGGCAGGAGCTTGACCGTCGCGACGAAGAGCTCAAGAAGCTCCGCAAGGAGCTCGACCAGGTGCGCATGAAGTCCGCCGCATCCGCCGTCGCCAGTGCCGATGAGAACGTGAAGGAAGTGAAGGGTGTCAAGGTTCTGGCCCACCGCGCCGACAACCTCGACCGGACGCAACTGCGCACCTTGGTTGACAACTTCCGCAACAAGATCGGCTCCGGAGTCGTCATCATCGGCTCGGTTGCAGATGGCAAGGTTGCCGTCATCGTTGGCGTCACCAAAGACCTCACCGCAAAACTTCAGGCCGGCAAGATCGTAGGCCAGGTTGCTCAAAAAGTCGGCGGCTCCGGCGGAGGCCGTCCCGACATGGCCGAAGCCGGCGGCAAGAATCCGGAGGCGCTCGACCAGGCACTGCGCGAAAGCTATGCCACCGTAGAAGCCCTACTCGGCTAGTCTGGGTCGAAATGCGAAGGGCCGGACGCTTCCTGCGCCCGGCCTTCACCCTGGTGGCCCACATCCGCCTTCCTTTGGCGAATGTGGGGTCATCCGTAAATTACGCATCCAGAGTCCTCGCGTCTCTCGGCATTGCCTCGCCGCTTGCAGATTCGCCGTCCACCCCTTGCTATCGGCAGTTTCCCCATACAGCCATGACCGCCCGTAACCGCGCATTCCCGCGATTAAGGCTTTCTCCTGGGTTTGTACGTGTTTTACCCAGTTCACTTCCTGGATTCCCTGTGTCTCAATGATTGTGTGCAGCTTTCTTCGGCTTTATAATCCAGTCACTCTGGAATAAAGCTATTGCATCTGCGTCGGGTTGAGTAGCCCTGGGCTAAGTAGACGAAGTTTATGAGCATCGATATGTGGACCTTCCGAACCCCGGCGCACCTCGTTCGTTGCCTGGCACCGGCCTCGGTGGTGCTTGCGCTGGCCTCCTTGCTGTCGGCGCAGGCGCTCCAGCCTGTTTCGCAGAATGGACGCATCGTCTGGACCAACGACTCTCCCGCGCATGTTGTGACTGCCGGTGCCAGTCCCACCGCTCAAGAGACGGGGCTGTACTACTGGAGCAAAGCTGAACGGCGCTGGAAGCCGGTTCGCCCCGCGACCCCCAACGCCATGCGCTCGGCCCGTGCTATCGCCGGCGAGGTTTCCAACTACATTGAGTCGCGCCCCCGCCTGGATTCGGGCGGGGCGAAGGTCAAAGGCAAGCTTGCCGAGCAGGACCCCAACTACTCCAGCGCCGCCAGCAACCGCTCGGTAAGCGCCGCCAAAATCGATCGTTATATCGACGAGGCGGCCGCGCGTCACCATGTGGACCCGAATCTGGTGCGAGCCCTGGTCAAGGTGGAGTCCAACTTCAATCCCAGCGCCCTCTCTCCCAAAGGCGCCATGGGCCTCATGCAGTTGATGCCCGACACCGCTCGCATGTATGACGTGCGCAATCCCTTCGACGCGGCGCAGAACGTCGAAGCCGGAGTTCGCCATCTGAAGGGTTTGCTGGATAATTTCGGCGGAAATGTTTCTCTCTCGCTGGCCGCCTACAATGCAGGACAGGGAGCCGTCGAGCGCAACCGGGGTATCCCACCATACACGGAAACTCGCAACTATGTGAAGCGCATCAGGAATCTTATGGGCAGTGAACCTGATCGCGCCGTCAGCAGCCTTGCGATCCCCATTCAGGTCAGCCGCGATGCACGCGGTAAACTGGTGATTACCAATACGGACTAGCTTTCGGCCAGCTTTGAGCCAGAGCTTTGAGCCAGTCTTGAGCCAGCTTTGAGGAAGTCGTGAGGAAGTTGTGAGGAAGACGCAGTTGATGACGGGACCAATCCATAAGCGCGCATGGAAGCTCTGGCTGACGGCGTTCGCCGTGCTTTCCTTGCTGGCTTTGCCCGCCTTCGCCGCCAGTCTCGCGGTCAAGAAGCAGCAGGCGCGCTCGCAGTTTGAGAACGCCGAGCGAATGCGCGAAGAGCTCAACGGCCTGCCTCAGCGTGAACGTTCGCGCCGCGAATACCAGCGCGTGATGGATGCCTACCGCCGCGTCTACTATGCCGCGCCCGGCAGCAGTAAAGCGGATTCCAGCGTCGTTGCCGTAGCCGAGTTGCTCGCCGAAAGCGGACGCTCCTTCAACGACAAGCAGGCCCTGCGCGCCGCCATCTCGCAATACGAGTTCCTCCGCCGTGAATATCCCGGCAGCAAATATCGCTTTGACGCCCTGTTCACCATCGGCCAGATATATAAGGATGACCTGGAGGAGAGCGATAAAGCGCGGGAAGCTTTTCAGGAGGTAATTCACCGCTATCCGCATCTGCAACGCGCCGCCGACGCGCGCGACGCCCTGGCCGAGATGGATCAGCAGGCGCACAATAAGCAGAAGCCGTCCCGCACTCCGGAGGCAAAGTCACAGGAGGCCAAGCCGCAAGAAGCCAGGCCGCAAGAAACAAAGCTGAGTGAGGTCTCCAGCGATGCGCCGCGCAACGGCCTGCCGCTGGTCACCGGAATCCGTCACTGGTCCACCCCTGACTACACCCGAGTCGCCATCGATCTTGAGCAGGAAGTGAAGTACGAGGCCGGACGCGTCCCTAGTCCCGACCGGATTTTCTTTGATTTGCACGATACCAAGCTGGCTTCCACCCTGGTCGGCAAAACCTTCGAGGTCTCCGACGGTTTTCTACGCCGGGTGCGCGTCGCCCAATTTCAAAAGGGCATGGTGCGAGTCGTGCTAGAGGTCGATGACGTTTCGGATTACTCGGCGTTCTTGCTCCCCAATCCCTATCGCCTCATCGTCGATATCCACGGACGCAAGCCCAACGCTCCGCAAACCATGGTGGCGCGCGCCCAGCAGGAGGGCGAGAAGAGAGTTCCGTCTCCGGCGCCGTCGCCGTCGCAGGAGACCAAGCCGGAAACTTCCAGCACCTCCGCGCTTCCTCCGGTCGCAGGGCCAACCAAACCGGCGCCATCCAAGCTGGATGCTGCGCTTACCGCTTCGCCTGCCGGCTCCACAGCCTCTGTTGCCGAGTTCGGTCCGAGAATGCTCGATGGCAGCTTCCTGTCGCATCGCTCTGCGGAGGGGTCTACTGCGGCGGCTCAAAGCGAATCTCCGCACACCACCCCCGCCGAGCCTGCGCCCGCTCCGGGTATGCCGCAAGAGTCCACCCAGTCCGAAGTTGCCAATCTCAACGGCACGGAAGTGAAGGCCACCAACAAGCCCACCTCCGAGCCCACCGTGCAGGTGGTAGCTCCGCGCGGCCCGGACAAAACCACCGTCGCGGCCAACAAGAAGAGTCCGCGCTATCCGGAGATTCGCCAGGCGCAGCCCACCGCCGATGGTCAGCGCTCGCTCATCCGCGCTCTCGGTCTCAAGGTCGGCCGCATCGTCATCGACGCCGGACATGGCGGCCATGACACCGGAACCATCGGCCCCAACGGCCTGCTGGAAAAAGACCTCGTTCTCGATGTCGCACTGCGACTTGGCCAGCTTTTGCAGGGCAAGATGGGGGCCGATGTAATCTACACCCGCGACGACGACACCTTCATCCCGCTTGAAACCCGCACCGCGATCGCCAATCAGCAGCAGGCCGATCTCTTCATCTCCGTCCACGCCAACTCCAGTCAGGATGCTTCGGCGCGCGGCGTGGAGACCTACTACCTCAATTTCAATCCCTCGCCCGATGCTCTGGAAGTCGCCGCCCGCGAAAACGCCGTCAGTGAAAAGTCGGTTCACGAACTCGGCGACCTGGTGAAGAAGATCGCATTGAAGGAGAAGGTCGAGGAGTCGCGCGAGTTCGCCGCCGACGTGCAGCACTCGCTCTACCAGGGGCTGGCCGGAAAAGACAGCGCCATCCGCGACCGTGGCGTGAAGAAGGCTCCATTCATCGTGCTCATCGGCGCCAATATGCCCTCCATCCTCGCCGAGATCGCCTTCGTCTCCAACCCCGGCGACGAGCGCAAACTGCAAACCCCCGAGTACCGCCAGAAGATCGCTGAGTCTCTCTACAAGGGAGTAGCCCGCTACATCAACGGCCTAAGCGGCATAAAGGTCGCCAGCAAATCCACCGCCCCCCCCGCCCAACAGTAGCCGAGGGTGGGCCAGAGTTGGCGCTATTCCAACTCTGGGTGAGGCGAGTAGTGTCCATGGACGGGATACTGTTGTGATCGGCACAGAATTCGAAGGAAGCCGATATACTCTGGACCCATGCCTGCGGGTCTTGTGCGCCTACAGCAGACCGGACACACGCACTTCATCACCTTCACCTGCTATCGGAGGATGGAGCACTTGACGAACCGGCGGGCGGGTGGCCCATTCAAGCCCGTCGTTGGCTTGAGTGGGGCAGTTCCGGCGAGCGGCGGGAAGGAATTCTGAACGAACCATTGCCCGGAAACGCAATCGTTTTTGGAGCCAAATTGTTACTAGTCAGGCAATCCTTCCAGACTTTCGCGCAACGATTTACTACCCGGTCACGGGGTGGGGTCCAAACGATTGCTCAAAACGCCAATCCTTGCCGATCCTACGCCAGCACCGACTGAAACTCCTCGTACGATCCTTTGAAGTCGGTGATGTTGTGATCGTTCTCAAAGTGCCAGATTCTGGTAGCGACCTCATCGATCAGATCGTGATCATGCGTGGCGATCAGCACCGTCCCCGGATAACGCTGCAGCGCAATGTTCAGCGCGTTAATCGACTCCAGATCGAGGTGGTTCGTCGGCTCATCGAGCACCAGCACGTTGGGCTTCTGCAGCATCAGCTTGCAGAAGAGCAGCCGCGCCGTCTCGCCGCCCGAGAGTACGTCGGTGCGTTTGTTGCCCTCGTCGCGGGCGAACATCATCTGCCCCAGCAGTCCGCGAATCTCTTCATCAGCCGCGCCCTGATCCCATAGGTGCAGCCACTCGAAGGCCGACATTCCCGGAGTGATCAGTGCCCGATGATCCTGCGCAAAGTATCCCACCGAGGCCTCATGTCCCCAGATCACTTTTCCGGCGCTCAGGAACTCGCCCTCATAGCCGCTGGTCTCGCGCAATTCTTTCATCGGCGTGGTCGGTGAGTTGGCCAGCACGGCATTGATCAGCGTTGTCTTTCCGGCGCCGTTGCGTCCCATCAGCCCGATCTTTTCACCGCGGCTCACGCTCGCGGTGAAGCCGCGTAGCACCGCAACGTCTTCGTAAGACTTACTGACGCCTTCCAACTCCAGAATGTGTTTTCCCGAGGCTCTCTTCTGCTCGAACTTCAGGTATGGCCGCTGAATGTTGGATCTCGCCAGATCCGTTACCTGCAACCGCTCAACCTCTTTGCGGCGGGATTGCACCTGGCTGGACCGTGTGCCGGCCGAAAAGCGCGCGATGAAATCGTTGAGCTGCGAGATCTTCTTTTCGCGCTGCGAGTTCTGCGCCTCAATCTGCGAGCGCACCTGCGTCTTGGCCAACACCATCTCGTCGTAGGTTCCGGTGTAGGTGATGATGGTCTGGTAGTCGATGTCGGCGATATGGGTGCAAATGCTGTTCAGGAAGTGGCGGTCGTGCGAGATGACGATCAGCGTCCCATCGTAGTTGTTCAAAAAGCTCTGCAGCCAGTGGATCGAATCCAGATCGAGGTGGTTCGTCGGTTCGTCCAGCAGCAATGCCCCAGGATGCCCGAACAGCGCCTGCGCCAGCAGCACGCGAACCTTCTGGCCGCCCTGCAACTCGCCCATCCTGCGCTCATGAAGTTCGTCGGGCAGGTCGAGTCCCTGAAGCAGCAGTGCGGCATCGGTGTCGGCGGAGTATCCGTCCTCTTCGCCCACAGTGCCCTCTAGCTCGCCCAGCCTCATGCCATCGTCGTCGGTCAGTTCCGCCTTGGCATAGATGACTTCGCGCTCTTCCATCGCCGCCCACAGGCGCTTGTTTCCCATGATCACCGTATCGAGCACGCGATAGGAGTCGAAGGCAAACTGGTCCTGGCTCAGCACGCCGAACTTGCGCGGGCGTACCACGGTGCCCTTTTGCGCCTCCAACTCACCGGTTAATAGCTTCATGAAGGTCGATTTACCGGATCCATTCGGACCCGTCAGACCATAGCGCTTGCCCGGCGTGAACGCCGTGGACACTTCGTCGAACAGAACTTTAGCGCCGTAGCGCATGGAAACACTGGAAACTGAAATCATAGTTTTCTGGGTAGTGCTGGAACTGCCGGGAGGGGCGGGACGCACTTCGTGTTATTAGGATATCACGGCGTCCGGCCCCGTCCGGTGTTCCTGACTGGAATCAACCTGCACGGCTGCGCAACTTCTGCTCGCCGCCGTGGTCTAATAATAAGTAGAGAAGCCCATGAAACCTCTGTACCGATCTTTGTGCGTCGCGCTGCTGGCAATGTTTTTCGCCACGTTTTCCGCAGTCCCCGCCCTGTTTTCTCAGACCAAGGCTCCCGCCGCGATCCTTCCTGAAGCCTTTGCCGGTTGGGAGCTCAGCGGCGCAGCCCAACTTGGCGCCGATCCGCGCAAAATCGATAACGCCTCCTCCAGCGTGCTCAAGGAGGATCGCTTCACCGATTTTGAAATGGCCACCTACAAGCATGACGATCGCATGATCACGGTGAAAGCGGCGCGATTCGAAGATGCTGCCGGCGCCTACGCCGCCTTCACCTTTTATCGCCAGCCTCTCATGCGTGCCGAAGACATCGGAACCCTGGCCGCATCGCTCAACGAACGCGTACTCTTCTTCTCCGGCAACATACTCGTCGATGTCCAGTTTGATCGCGTTACCGGAATGAGCGGATCTCAGCTGCGTGAACTCGCAGCGCGTCTGCCGGAGGCCAAGGGCCCGATCGCGGTCCTGCCCACTCTTCCCGCCCACCTGCCGCGCAAGCCGCTGGTGGCTGAGACCGCGCGCTACCTCATAGGCTCTGCGGCATACTCGGCGCTCAACATCGATCTCAGCCCTGAACTCATCGACTTCAGCAAGAGCCCTCAGCTTCTCTGGGCACGCATCAACGGAGAAGCTCCGGGCTCAGCCGAAATCCTGCTGGTTGAATACCCCACGCCTCACATTGCCATCGACAAGCTCGCCGCCTTCGAGCAACTGGTCCCGCCTTTTACTGGAGGCGCCAGTGCGGCAAAACGCAGCGGTCCCATCATCGCGCTGGTTCGCGGCAACATCTCTCCAAGCGACGCCAACCGAATTCTCGCCAGCGTGAACTATGACGCCAACGTCACCTGGAACGAAAACGCCGGCCAAAGCAAGCGCGACAACATCGGCAATGTGGTCGTCGCCGCCCTCACCCTGGCAGCCGTTCTTTTCCTGATCTCAGTCGGCGCCGGAGCCGTTTTCGGCTTTGGAAAATTCTACCTGCCCCGATTTCGGCGAAAAGAAGTAGGTGAAACACCCGATGACGGCAAGATGATTCGCCTCGACTTACGGTAGCGAAAAATACCCGTAAGCTAGCCAAGCGCAACAGGTTAGGTCAAACAAGTACAAATAGTGACATTTTTTGTCACTTAGGTTATCTTGGACGAAAAATATAAGTAATTGATTCTAAAGACATTTAATTCCCAGAATTCGCTTGACACCCTGTTTTAACGGCTCATAGTATTTCTTCAGAAAGTTTTGACGGTCTAGCCTCCGTTGGAACTATTCTCCCTTGAAGAAAAGGTCGCCCAGTTGCTGGGCGGCCTTTTCGTTTGCGTCACACAAAGTGAGCCACCAGCTTCTCATTACTTAGCGCAACGCAACCGGTTCATCGGCAGCATGAGACCACAGCATGGGTTTTCGAGGGGAATAGGAGCGCCGTTCACGTACGGCCCCTGCTGATGCCCTTTTAGCCACCGCTGGTGACATCCGGTGCGGGCGTAGCGAGAGAGATAGCCACTGCTTTGTGGGATTATTGATTTGAAACCGAGACCGGTCCTGCCACCTACGCCGCCTGAACTCTCTTCAATAGCCTGGCTAACGCACGTTGTCGCACTTCATCTGCCTCTTTTGTGAACAACCGGCGCATCTCAAACCAGTGTTCAACACTGTGTTCGTAGCCCGAGTCGTATGTCTTGATTTGTGGTCGAGTCATGGAGTCCGGCCCTCGTGGGAGCTCGCTTGTCGATTGGTGCTTTGCCATAGACTGTTATCTCCTGCGAGTGCCACACGCGCTCGGCATCCCCCGACGTTACGCCGAAACCTGCTTGGCTTCAACGAAGCTGCGAGTACGCTTCCGTACTTGCAGCGAACGAACTCACGTCAGGCAACCCGAGGTCGCCAATCCGACTCGCAGTGAACGCCCCCAAATACGTTCACGAAGCAACACACATTCGCAGTCCCATCCCGACTTTAAGGAGTTCCTCGATGTTTACAAGAGTGGTCGAACTAAGAGCCAAACCGGGAAAGACACATGAATTGTCCAGCGCCGCAAGCGAAAAGGTGCTGCCTATTTTGAAAAAACAGCAAGGCTTTCAGGACGAGATCGTACTCGTCTCCAATACTGATGCCAACCGTGTGCTGGCGCTAAGTTTCTGGAACAGCCGCGAGGACGCCGAACGCTACCATCGCGAGCAGTTCACTCGGATAACAGAGATGATTCGGAACCTCTGTGATGGTGAGCCGATGGTTACAACCTTCGACGTGAATACATCCACGGTCCATCACATTACTTCAAGAAAAGCAGCATAAGCGAGGAGAGGGTACTGGGGGCTAAAGGCAGGCCTGGCGGCTTGCCTTTTTTGGGAGCAAACTGCCCAATCGCATCGTGCCTCTGGCGCACCTGAGCTTTGCGACGGTACGAGGTGGGCAGCGGGGTGAACTGCGCGAAGTGACCTGACCAGCATTGAGACGTGACTTGCATCACCGACGGGTTGCGCCCATCCGGGGTAAAAGCAACGCTAGATGCCCCAGAAAAGTTCAGCATACGTACGACTGGAGCGCAAAGAAGGGAAATCGCTGGATATTTCAGGCTAAAAAGTAACAGGGACGGGACCGAAGATGAGCGCCAACGCTGGTAAGGAAGTTTGCGATGCAGGCCAGAAATCGGCAGAAGCTCGTACTCTCGACGCGCTGGAGCACAGCATCGGGAGTATCTTGTTCCCGAAAGGGGGCGTCGGGAACTTGGAACTTGCCGACATCATTGATGTCCAGATGGTCCAGCCGTTAATGGAATCATTCTATGAACTTGTCCACATTCCCATGGGGATCGTCGACATTAAGGGCAAGTCACTCGTTGCCGTAGGGTGGCAGGACATCTGTACCAAGTTCCACCGGGTGAACGCGGAGACCTGCAAGAACTGCGTGGAGAGCGACACAGAACTTGCGGCGGGTATTTCTGCGGGAGAATTCAAGCTGTATAGGTGCAAGAACAATATGTGGGACGTAGCTACGCCAATCGTGGTAGACGACTGGCACTGCGGAAATCTTTTTTCAGGGCAGTTCTTTTTTGACGGCGAACCGTTGGATTGTGAGCTTTTCCGAGCACAGGCTAGGCAATACGGTTTTGACGAGGAAGCCTACCTTGCCGCATTTCGAGCTGTGCCTCAACTGAGCCGGGAGGCGGTTAGCAAAAGCATGGCTTTCATGATGAAGCTAGCCCACATGCTCTCCCAGACGGGATACAACAATCTCAGACTGGCTCGGTCGGTTCAGCATACAAAGCAGGCTCAGGCGCTTGCGGCTGAGCGGGAGACATGGTTCCACACCCTGTTCAACACGATTCCGCTGAGTGCGGCTTTGATCGATCCGCAGACGCTGGAGTTTTTGCAGTTCAACTACGCAGCGGCGGAGAACCTCGGTTACACTCGCGAAGAATTTGCCAAGCTGACGGTCTACGACATCGAAGGTGTCCACCTTCCTCAACAGCTTGACGAGCTGATTGCCCAGCGAGACTCTTCAAGTGATTTACTCCCGCCACTTGAGACGAAGCACCGGACGAAGAACGGCGATTTGCGGGATGTAATTGTGTATTGCCGTTACATGGCCGTTGGCGATCGTCGGGTTCAGAATTGTGTGTGGGAGGATGTAACGGAGAAGAAGGCGGCGGAAGCGGCTCTCCTCCAAAGCGAAAAGCTGGCATCCGTTGGCCGGATGGCAGCAACGGTCGCTCACGAAATCAATAATCCGCTAGAGATGGTGACCAACTGCATCTATCTTGCCGCCAGCAATTCCAATCTTCCTCCGGAAGTGACAGAGCATCTGGCGAGTGCCGAGCGGGAGCTTCACCGGGTAGCCCATATCGCCAAGCGGACGCTCGGCTTTTACCGGGAGACCACAAAGCCGGCGGCGGTGGATATTCGCACTCTGGTAGACGAGGTGGCAGAACTCTATGACCCGAAGTTCACGCACAAGGATATCCGCCTAAAGATTGAACACAAGGGTCGCCATTGCGGAATCATTGCTATCGCATGCGAAATCCGGCAGGTCATCTCGAATCTGCTGACGAATGCTATTGATGCCTCGCGCCCCAAGGGTATGGTCCGGGTACGCACGAGCCCAGTTACTCTGAACGGTCGCAGCTACGCCCGTGTATCTGTTGCTGACGCGGGTGCTGGGATTTCAAAGGCAAATCGGAGGCGCATCTTTGAGCCCTTCTTTACCACCAAGATTGCAGTTGGCACGGGACTGGGTCTGTGGGTTAGCAGCGAAATTGTCCAGAAGCACAAAGGGAAAATCCGACTTCGCAGCGCAGAAGGAAAGGGGACCGTGATCTCCGTGTTTCTGCCCGAGCCGCAAGAACAAGGTGGCGCCTTGACGCCGGGTTCGAACAGCCAGATAACCTATGCGATCTGATTGAAGCTCTTCGACACGGCCCAGAAGCCACTGCTTCCTACTCGCCTCCAGAGTCGTTGTATGCGGAGCGCGCACGGAATTGCAGCCTCGGATCGCTGGTGGGAAGAATTCGTACCGAATGTTGACCAGTCAATTGCAGCGGCAATTCGTAGGTCAGCACGTATCCGCTGTGCAGATCTTCAACAACTGTGCGCAGAACTTCCTTAACGTTTTGTCCCGGTGCAAAGCTCAGTCCGCCGGTGCTCCCAGCAAAGTAGTCCAGCACTGCATCGCCTTTGCTCGGCGCGGATATGCTTGAGCGGGAGTTGACGGAATAGATCGCCGCCTGAAGATTCTGCGCAGCCTCCAGCACATCGGACACACCATGCATACTGATGGTATCCACGCCATCGGAGAACAGGATCATCGCTGGCCGCGACTCGGCGTCACAAGTTTCCTTCAGTAGCTCCGAGGCCTGGAATAGCGCGTCGTAGAGGGGCGTCAAGCCGTTGGCGCGCAGAGCGCTCAACTTCACCGATGCGGTTTCTCCCGTGCAGTTGCGCGCACAAAGCAGTTGCGGCCGCAGGCCGCCAAAGGCCAGAATCGAGACCCTGTCGTGCTCGCCCCAGGCTGAGTCTCCGACGAAGTTTCTTACCGTGGCGATCTCTTGTGGTATCTGCGACTCTACCGAGTCGCTGGCATCGAGCAGGATCACGAGATCCAGCGGACTCTCCGACGCAGGCCGAAAGCTGCTGAATTGGCGGATGATCGATCCGTTGTCGGCCACTGCAACGTCGGCGGAGCGCAAGGCCTTGACGACGTGACCCTGGCGGTCGGAGGCGGCGAAGGCGAGCCGCACCTCATTGGCAGTGGCCCGGAGGGTATATTCGGGCTGGTCCGCGGCGAAGAGCGGACAGGAACACGGCACGACTGCCATAAGCAATGCGATCAGAAGGTTTGCGATTCGGCTCTGGGTGGAACGCTGCATTTGACGGACTCCTTCGTTCATTCCAGCGAACGGTTGTTCGGAGTCGCGGATAGAGTTGGCGGGTGGGTTCCAGATGCCTATTTAAGCCGTGAAAACGATTCTCCACTTCAGGTCGTTTGTGCCGCAGTTTTCTCAACGCAAGCGGCGAATCTGCTTCAGAGTTGCCGTAGATAGTCCGGCAGGCCGCGTCGGCTGCATGTCTTTGCTGGGTGAGATCGAACAACTACGGGCGAACTCACGCCATTACGGTCGGCCTGATGTAGTTCCAGTCCACGTCGTCGGGCAACAGGGCAACGCTAGATGCATCCATAACGGTTGGAGTGTGAGTTTATGGAAACAGGTTCGGAGGGGTTGCAGTATCGAGTGCTCGGTGGAACGGGAGAGAAGGTGTCCGCAATCGGCATTGGGGGATGGCATCTCGGTCTGCCCCATGTGGATGAGCAGTTGAGCCTCCGCATTGTTCGCACGGCGATTGATCGCGGCATCAACTTCATGGACAATTCTTGGGACTACAACAATGGCATCAGCGAAATTCGCATGGGTAAAGCATTGCGTGATGGCTACCGCGACCGGGTGTTTCTGATGACGAAAATTGATGGGCGTTCGAAAAAAGCTGCGGCAAAGCAACTGGACGAATCACTGCAGCGGCTCGATACGGATCACATCGATTTGGTGCAGCATCACGAGATTCTGCGGTTTGAAGACCCACACCGCATCTTTGACGAAGAAGGTGCTAACGCTGTACTGGTCGAGGCGCAGAAGGCGGGCAAGGTTCGCTACATCGGCTTCACCGGGCACAAAGACCCGCACGTCCATCTACATATGCTCGAAGTCGCGGCGGATAACGGGTTTAAGTTCGATACGGCGCAAATGCCGTTGAACGTAATGGATGGGCATTACCGCAGCTTCGAGAAGTTGGTCATCCCTGAACTCGTCAAGAAAAAGATGGGCGTGCTCGGCATGAAGTCCATGGCGAATGGAATCATCTTGAAATCGAAGACGGTGACGCCGATGGAGTGTTTGCATTATGCACTGAACCTTCCAACGTCAGTCGTCATAACCGGAATCGACAGCTTGGGGATTCTTGAACAGGCGCTTGAGGCGTGGAGCACATTCCACCCATTGAATGAGGCGGAGGTGAAGGCGTTGTTGGCAAAGACGGAGAAGGCTGCAAAGAGCGGTCAATTCGAGCCGTTCAAGACGACCTCGATCTTTGACTCTACAGCGCAGAACCCGGCGTGGCTTGGTGAAGAACCAGAGCAGGTGAAACAGCTTATGCCTGACACATAGCTGCGTGGACAAGCCTTCTTTGACAAAGGACTTTTGAGGATTCTCCGGCTCACTCCTGAAATGACCTCCGGATTCCAATGCGCGGGCTGTGGAGAGTGGAACGAAACCGTCGTTGATCCCTCAGCCGGGACGAATCAAACGTACGTCGAGGATTGTCAGGTATGCTGTAGGCCCAATGTGCTTCGAGTGACGTGGGACAAATCTGCAGGCGAGTACTCCATCTCCACTGAGTTGGAGTGAACGTCGGAAAGGAACCACGCGGCGCAAGCTGCGTAGTTTTTGGTGCAAATGAATGGTAATGGCTGGCTTTCGATGTGCGTTGCGCTTCCGTGTCCCATTCTGTGACGTGGACATGATGCAGCATGTGAACCATGCCGCCTATATAGTCTGGGGGGAGACTGTTCGATGTACCTACTTCGGCGAGATTATCAGAGAGCCGTTAAACGGGTCGATGGGGAACATTCTGGCGCAGTTGACGTTCGACTATGAGCAGCCCCTCGATTTTCGCGAGGAGGTGGCAATCGGGTGCCGCATTGCTCGGATGGGACGCAAGTCGTTCGACTTCGTATACGAGGTTTGGAGCGAGACTCGTCAGGTGCGGGCCGCACGCGGGCTCACGACGATGGTCGCTTACGACTATGCGGCCAAAACGTCCATCGTGATTTCGGAGCGATGGCGCGAGGTAATTAACGCATACGAGGTGGTCGCACCGACCGCAGGCAGTTCGTGAGGAGGAAACATCATCAGGAACGCACGGAACTACCATTCCAACCTTAGAAGGCACCGATTTTTTCAGTTATGACTGAAGATTCGGTTCGCATATGCCGATATAGAGAAATCCGGATGTTGGTTTTGACGTGAGTACATGCATCACACGAAACTCCCATCCTGCTTAAAGAGGAGAAGAAATGCTGTTCGTCGAGTGGAAGTCTGAATTCAGTGTTGGAATTGAGAGATTCGATGACGACCATCGACATTTGTTTTCATTATTGAATCAGTTGCATGAGTCGATGGCTGCTCGCGATGGCAATTTAGTTCTAAGCCTCGTACTGAGAGAGTTGGTCTGGTACGCGCAAAATCATTTTAGAGCTGAAGAAGTACTCATGAAACTTTACGGCTACCCCGAACTTGCCTCGCACAGGGCGGAGCACGACCGCTTCACAGAGCAGGTAGTCCAGTTTGTCGATCACTTCCGTTCGGGACGAGACGGGATCACAGTTGAAGTGTTAGATACGTTGCAGGACTGGATGGCACACATATTGCATAGCGATGCGGCATACGCCACGTTTTTCCAATTGCAAGATGCGGCAGAATTCGAAGATTCCAGCAAGGCTCTGCTCTCGAAAGCGGAATGCGTGGGGAGCACGATGCTGAAAAACTCTTTTGCGGCTTCGGAATGGCACCTACTAACTCTTGCAAGTTATTGAGTCTGCGTTCAGACGGGCGCAGGTTGTCGAGACGTTAGGCTCTCCAGAGTTCATTTTTCGGCGACCTGTTAAGATTAAGAAAATGGCCCAGACTCTAGAAGCACCGAAGGCTGCCGAGAATCGCGTCCTCGTTATCGAGGACGAATTGCCGTTACTGGAGCTTATCAGCAGCTATTTGGAGCAAGAACTGAAATGCGAGGTTCATTGCGCTGTTGATCGCGAAGAAGCCGAAGCACTGCTTGACTGTTATAAGTATTCTTTTGTCATCACCGATCTTTCCCTTACGCCGCAAAGATTAGAAGGGCTTAACTTAATCGAGGAAGTCGCCGACATACAGGGACGGCCAAGAATTGTTGTTATGTCCGGAGGGGGAGCGGAGCGGTTGAAATCAATCGCTCTTGGTATGGGCGCGGATGCCTTCTTCGAAAAGCCATTGCCACTGGCAGACCTAGCATCTACTTTACGGGGATTTACCAGCGCGATATCCACGGTCTCCGTGAAGCCGCCGTCCACCGGCAGACTTTTGCAGCAGGTGCTAAGCAAAGGCGGAATTGTTCCCATTGTTCAACCAATTTTCAGACTGGACGGCGATACCCATAAACTGGCCGGAGTAGAGTGCCTGACCCGTGGGCCGGGCAACACTCCATTTCAGCGTGCCGACGCACTTTTTGCTTATGCCCGTCGCAAGCGAGCGGAACACATTGTCGATCAACATTGCATCTCCGCCGCTCTGGAAGCAGCTTCCTCCATCCCCCCGCAGATACGGCTTTCCGTGAATGTTCATGCTTCGACGCTGGGGCGTTGTGCCGATTTCTGTGGCTGGTTATGCGCGACAGCAGCAGAGAATTCAATTGATCCCCAGCGCCTGACGGTCGAAATTGTCGAGCACGCACCAGTGTGGAACAGGCCAGAGTTCTCCCAAACTCTCGCCGCTCTGCGCGAGGCTGGAATGCGAATAGCACTGGATGATATCGGGATCGGCCACTCAAACTTCCAGATGATGGTGGACGTGAAGCCGGATTACTTTAAGCTTGATCGCTACTTTGTCCACGGTTGTCATCGCAATAAATACCGCTACGCGGTTGTCGCATCGGTGGCGAAGTTAGCCGAAGAGTTTGGCAGCACTGTAGTCGCGGAAGGTATTGAAGACCCCGCAGACGTGGAGGTCTTGCGAGACGTTGGCATTACGCTTGTCCAAGGTTTCCTGTTTTGTCGCCCTGTTCGATTCGATCAGTTCTTGGAACTGCTAGGGTCTGGCGATTTCTGTTCGTGCTCGCAGCCATGGCATCCGGTACAGACTCCAGCATGGCACGAAACTTCTCTGTTTTAATGATGGGGATTGGACAAGTGTTCATACCACCGTGCGCTTTCCTCCCTCCAAACTTCGCGCAGTGAATTTCCGAATCGAGCACGGTGCATGAGGCGCATACGATTGCGAATGACTGACGGTTGGTGCCGACAGGACGTAAGCGTGGCGTGATGCTTTCAATTACCCACAACTCTGATCGGCCTGTTTGCGAAGTGGGTTCGGCCTCAAGATGTGCACTTATGGCCGGATGCTGTTGGGTGGTGAACTGCCGTCATGAG